>Ga0325404_1002892_pt1 | contig 18334 bp, 12 predicted proteins | sample PopdelMetagenome_18_FD_205664 | JGI IMG/M metagenome (GOLD analysis project Ga0325404, IMG submission 205664) | Populus deltoides microbial communities from Bellville, Georgia, United States - Xylem-Control-R1 | ecosystem: Host-associated > Plants > Phyllosphere > Stem > Wood/Secondary xylem... | reverse complement strand
ATACCAATTTATATAAAAATAAAATAAAATTGGAAGATGATCTTTGCTCGTATCCCAATCCTTTTGTTTGATTATCTTTTTTCTGTAACATGATCAAGGAAGAAGTTCGTTTTCATAAGATCCCACAGAGCTCGCCTACATTATATATGATTACTAATTAATGGCTTAATTATGGGCCCTATTTTCATTGACCTATCACCATCGCAGAAGTCCCTGCAGGTTTGTAGGTTTTTTCTTCATGACAAACGTTTAATTATAACAATCCATTTCCCTGTTCTTTCTTTTTTGTTTGGAGATTGATGGTGGGAGAGCAGTGGCATTCCGTAGCCACGGTGGTGCGTGGGCATGCATTGTTTTTTACCTGGAGATAAGTAAAGAAAAAAGAAAAACCACTCTTGCCTGCACATGGAGGTTTGGTGGAGCAATGAAATGTAATTTTCTTCAACAAATGATTGTTATTGTAATAATAATTGGTTTTTAAAGTAAAGTTTTAAAATATATTAAAATAATATATTTTTATATCGGTTCAAAAATATAAATGAGAATTAATTTAAAGCTAAACAAATTCAAGAAATTTTAAAAACACGGTTGGACCGTAATTGGTTTAATAGTTAGGGTTTGCAGTATTGTTTTCTTGGTGATATATATAAATTCAAAATTAAGTGACTGCGAGGGGTACGTAGAGTTCTAATGAATCTTTAAATTTAGATACGACTAGTTTACACGTCAAGAAGAAAAGAAGTCCTACGCAAAAGTGAAGATTAATTCTACATGTTGCGAGAGCAGTAATTTAGGTGGTTAATTAATTTTCAAGACAAAAAAAGCAGCGACTGACAGGGCATTCCATGAAAGCTCGTGAAGTTGATATTGCTAGCATGCACCTAGCTAGCTCTTCCAAAAGTAATGGCTTCTTCTTCAACCCCTCGTCGAAACCTTGTCCGCATGCATCGAAATGCCATTGCAAAGCCTGTCGAGGATTTGCCCTCTCAACCTCCGCGATAACTCCATTGACAGCAAATTAACCCCAGTTTTTCTTACGAGTACGCTTCGGTTGAGTAACAACACAAAATTCTCCTCGCATTTTACACGGCGAGAATATCATATCTTGAATGTCTTGGTCTGGATTGAAACATTGCCATGCCAGGCACGGTTCATGCTCGCACAAATGGTAGCTCCGAAGTCCATGTAGCCCAGAGTAGAGTAAAAGGGAGCGTGTGGAGGGGCCGAGTTTACTTTAACGAGAATTTCCTGCTAGATGAATGATGGTAACGTGCTATCCTCCTCTTGTTGGCCCATTAGTTTCCTTTCCTTGTGTTTAAATTGACCTCCTTCCTACCTCTTAATTAATCGAAGGCTAGCTTTATAATAATGTGTTTCAACAGCAACTTAATCTGTACTGCGTTTTTTAATTATGATCAATTTGGCTAAAACGTGACTCGATACATGATCCCGGTTCGCTTTCACCGGTCAGTGAACATAATAGACCATCGGAGAACCCCAAGGCCATCTCATGGGCTTATGCCTCCAGCGTATGGGCCCTAAGCCTGAATCATGAGCGCATGTCTTGAGGCTGTTGGGCCACCAAGAAGCCTCTAAGTCCAAATCTGGGCTTCTAGTCGTATTAGGTCAGATAGGGTTATTTGTATTTGGGTAAGCTTATGGATATACAGTGATATTGGGTCCGAGGTGTCCATCAACATCTCTATCTTTGCCTTGAAAAAAAACCCCAAGAGAAAATAGAAAAAGTCCTCAGCTTCTTGTCAACTTGTCTGTTACGTAAGCCCAACTTGCATTTATGGGCTTACTTCTTTTTCAAATTCTTAGGAGCCGAACTGGATTTATATGCCCAGCCCAACTCCATCCTCCTGCGGCCCATATTTCTTGGGATGTCTGTCACGTCATCACACTTGGACACTCTTAACCCAACAAATATCACATGATCCTTCCTACAGAACCTGCCTCATAGAGGGCATGTAAGTCATTTTAACAATCCTGAAAAGGTTAAAAAATAAAGTAATGAATATTTGAAATTATAATAATAATTTTTTAAAAAAATATTTCTTATTTTAATTGATTTTTTTATATTTTTTGAAATGTATTTTCAACCATATTATTTTAAAATAATTTAAAGACAAAAACAATTAATTTAAAAAACAATTTAAATTTTTTCGACGTAAGAAATAAACACTGTCTACGTCATGAATAAGGCGGGATCAGCCAAATTCTGTCTCTCTCTCACTCACTCACTCACTCACATACACAAACCCTTATCTGATATCTCCCTTCATATTCTATCAAAACACCAAAATTAGAAGCTGAAAAAGAACCAAGAAAAAAAAATCAAGATAACTCAAAGCCCTCTCCTCTCTCAGAAACCTAAGCATCTCCAAAAAAAATTTTCAAATGGAAATTTCTTCAAGGACTTGCTTTCCTTTCCTATCCACCGAAACGGTGCCGCTTCTCAAGCCTCCACTTCATACATCCTCTCCTTCTCTCAGGACTCTGGCTGCGCGTCCTGTTAACCTGCGCATGGGGCGTACTGTTGTTACCTGCGCTACGGCGTCGACTGGAAACCGCGCTCCCAGCGGCATAATGAAGCCGAGGCGAGTCTCACCTGAAATGGCAGACTTTGTTGGTGCTCCTGAGGTCTCTCGCACCCAGGTTCTCAAGCTTATCTGGGCCCATATAAAGGAGCGCAATCTTCAGGTATATTTTGATTAAAATTCGGCATTTTTATTTAAAATTTTGGGTTCGTATTATTTTCTGTGCGTAATTTTTAATTAAATGTTTGGATAAGGTTGTGTTGAGACGGTAAAATGTGGGTTGTGTTTGTTCATGGGTTTTTATATTGTTGATTATTTAATTAATTAGCAGGAGATGTGTCATGTTTGTGGATAAGGTTGTGGCGGTGTCAGGGAAATGTTCCAGTTCCGTTATGGGTTGCTATGAACGAAGCGTGGGTTATGCGATTACCGTATTTCAGTTCTAAAATGTTTTGTGATTTGGATGCTGCTATTGGCCTGTTTGGCTGCTGAATTATTGTGGGCTTTTGGGTAATGTTTGTTTGCTATCTTTTATGCCTCATCTATGATTTTCAGGATCCATGATGTTTTGTTAAGTGTGCTATATCCGAGTAGACTCGGATACATTGAATGTTTAGATTGACCTTATATTTTTTATAGGGTGTCTTGGTTTGAAAAAAGACGGGGACGTAGCGTGATTGCTTGAGTGTTTTTGTTGCTCTTACATGTCATGTGTTTTTGGATCTACTTGTTGTTGAAATCTCTTTCTATGCTGACTAGGCTTATCTGCTGTTATATCTCGAGTTGAGTATTATCTTTAGTGAGGTTTTATCTCATGTTGAGTTGAGTTGCTCACATGGCCTGATGATTATTGTTGAATACAATGATGTATGGACAGGGCATCTCTCATGTTAGGGACGGATTTTATCTCATGAATTTGGGTTGAGACATGATTTTGTAGATAGCGTCAAGTTTGAGAAATGACTCCGAATAATTTCAAGTCTATAGTACATGAATGTGGGATGTAGTACTCTGTTGATTCAGCCACACGCAGCATGTTATGTACGTGGCTGAATTAGAAGTCACTAGATTTTACTAATATGAAAATGCCAGGCAGTGGTGATAAAATTATGATGCCAACGTGGGGAATGGTTGTTGGCATGTTATTTTCAAGCAGCTGTTGCCCTTCACTATAATGGTTAACTTCCGGATGAATAATTTGGTTGAAAGAAAAACAGGACTTGGTGTTTCTTCTTCTAGCTGCTTCTGAGCCATTGCATAGAACATCTATAATGCATGCATATATGACTATATCATAAATTTGGAGCTGACTGAAGTTGCTGCAACGTTTTTAGGACCCTAGTAACAAGAAGAACATAATTTGCGATGAGAAGTTGAAGAAGATATTTCCTGGTAGAGACCAGGTCGGATTTCTTGAGATTGCTGGGTTGATTAGTCCTCACTTCCTCAAATGAAGTTCAAGGGGATGAACTCCAGTCTTCGTGGATCATCTTTCCTTCCTGTGGCAGGGCTATCTTTTTTGTTGATGATAATAGCCAAAATTATGCCTGCTGCTGTCGGCAATTTCTGTTTTTAGTTCAATTTAGTACTTGCTTACAGAACTAGCCTTGTTAAGGATTTTGCTTATGGATCCCCTAAATAGTAGGATTTTCAAGATGATATTGCTGTCTGCAGTTTATGCTTCTGTTGATGAATCTTAATTTAGGTTGAATCATGGATGCAACAGCTGTGGTTCTGGCTATATATTTTCTTTGCATGCGTCAAACTGGCACCTGTTATTCATTTAGGTAGCTCTTATCTACAAGCTGAAGAACTTACCTCAAATTATCAAGCGTCTCTTGCAAGTCCTCTGGACTCGGGATTTCCTCAGAGTTCTTTATTTTTTATTGAAATAAATTATGCATATACTACATTTGTCATCTAGCTTTTATATAATATAAATTTTTTTTTATCAATTTATTTTCTCTTTACAAAAAAAAAAATTACATAAGAGAGAAGAAAAAAATTTAAGAGAAAAAAAATATTAACCTGAAGTAAAGAAAAAAAATTAAAATTTTTTAAAATTTTAAAAATTATTTATAAACACAAAAGTAAGCATATTTAAATAAGGAAATTTAACTCAACTTTAAATGAATAAATTTATCATCACTTAATTTTTGTAGAATATATAGAAACTCTCATCAATTTATTTTTACTTTACCATATGAAAAAAAATTCAATAAGAAAAAAGAAATTAAAATTTATTTTTTATATCATCACATCAAAATAATACAAAATATAAAAAAATATTAATTTGAATTAAAGAATAAAATAAAAAATTCTCAATATTTTTAAAGCATTTTTGAAAAGCAAAAACAAACATGTTTTAATAAGAAAATTTAACCCAACATCAAAAGAAAAAAAATTATCTATCACTCAATTTTTGTACAATATAAAAGAACTCCCATCGATTTATTTTCTCTTTACCATATGAAAAAAAATTTACATAATAGAAAAGAAAAAAAATTTAAAGTGTCGAATCCTGTTGGTAGCACCTAATTGGATCTAGCTAAGGCCGGACCCAATGCTATTAAGTTATGGTAGGGAGTCAGATGCAATACTATTGGGTTTTGCTAGGCAACCAGATTCAAATGTATTTTGGATCCTGAAGAGGCAAGACCCAACTCTAATAGGTCCGGACCCAAAGCTATGGGGTCCTGTTGGGGGTAGGACCCGATACTGATTGGTAATGCCGAGGCAAGACCCGATGCTGATGGCTCATGTTGAGGGCAGGAATCGATGCTGTTCGGTCCAGCTAAAGCTATACTCAAAGCTTTTGGGTTCTACTATGCAGCTAAACCCAAAGCTATTTTAGATCCTGTTAAAGCAGAACTCAATTTTAATGGTCCAGATCCTTAGCTAGCTATAGGATCCTGCGGGGAGCAAGACCGACATGAATTGATAATATTAAGGTAAGAACCAACCCTAATAAGTCCAACTAAGGCCAGATCTAAAGCCATTAGATCCTGATGTGCAATTTAACCAAAAGCTATTTTGGGTCTAGAGGCAGGACTTAAATTTTCTCTTTACCGTTAAACGCAGTCTAATGCCTTCTTTCCCCCTCACTCTCCTCGGTCAATTGCTTAGATAAGTTTTTTAAGTGAATGGTAAGAAAAGGTTTGGTACTCGGCTCATCATGTTTGAGTTGCTTAGAAAGCTCCCTTCTCTCGTTGGCCAAGCCACTTCTTCTTCATCTGTCTTTTTCTTTCCACCTAACGGAAAAGAGAAGATTAGCCCCTGCCCCTTCTTTAAAAGCTTCTCTGATTCGGTTGACATGACTGAAGTCGTAGTAGGTCAAGAATCGGTTTTTCTAATGAATGAACCGACTTGAATTGAAAGGGAAGAGTTTGATTTCCAGCCATAGTCATAGCAGACACTCTTTCTTGCTCCTCCCATGCCTACTTTCGGTAGAAAGAAAGGAAAAAAATCTAAAGAGAAAAATAAATAAAATTAAAAATATTTGAATTATTGGGTTTCGGTAGAGGCCAACGTTATTAGGTCTTGCTGGCCAACAAAACCCAACGCTTTGAGTAGCGTTTTTTTAAAAATAAATTGAGCTTCGTTTTCAAACCAAACTCAATAGCATTGAGTCTAGCTATTAAATTAGATCTCACAACTTTTTACATATAAAATAGAAAATACAACACCCCCCACAATAATATTTAACCAAACACAACAAGGATAACACCCCTCACAGACGTTCAGTGTTATCCACAATATAAATAATGTACGGTTATGGTGTTGTTCACAGTGCAATAAATAGCAGTAAGTTTTTATTAAACACAGCAAAAACAACACTCCTCGTAGACGCTACATTATCATTCACATTGTAAACAGTTTATGTCTACAGTATTATTCACAGTACAATAAATCTATGGCTACAGTGAATCTACAGTGTTTTTCTCAAACGTTTTAAAGTGAGGGTGTGTATCTCGCACAAGATTGGAGATAGACTTGAACTCGAAACTTCTCTTTGGGAGTCCATGCGTGAAATGCTTTCCTCTGAATCTCGAGTCCCAACAGCTTAGAGAAATTCCCATCGTGATGTTTAGGTTTAGACTTTTCAAAATTTCTGAAATTCGAGAACATGAGTGCCCGCGTTGAGATATGAATTGAGAATTTCTTTGTTCAAATTTGTAAGATTAGGATAAGTGTTCTTAAAGTGATTCTGCTCTTTGCCAATTTTTTCTCTCCTCCAAATCAGATAGTCAACTCCTGCTGACATGGCAAGCTAGCTTTTTGGGAGATATTCTTGTCTGCTACCTTGCAAACCTCCGCTACATTGAGAGAGGTAATCGCCTTGAGTATCTCAACATGCTCCTCCAGTCAAAAGACCGCACAAAAAAATCTTGCCATCAAGTCGAAACACCACACAAACTCAACGAAAAAAACCAACTTATAATCCTTGAAACTCACCCAATCCCCTCTCACTCTAAAAATGACAGAGAAACTATCTCTGCCTCTTCTCCTCTCGAACCCACCTCCAACAAAACCCTCACTCCCTATCCAAACTCACCTCCACCATCAACAGCTAAAACCAACAACGCCCACTTCACCACCATCTCAGCATGGCACACCGCTTATGCAGGACTTCCTTTTTAAGCAAAGCTCTGATCCTTCCAAACCCATCACCTCACAAACCCAACCTGACCCATTTCCCATCCCAAGAGCCCGAACCCGAATTGGCAAGGCCCGTGACAGCAACCGTGGCAAACCCTGGACCCACCATCGCCTCTCCCTTCAAGGTCAGCGAGTTCTTGATTCCTTAAATGACCCATCTTTTGAAAGCAGTGAATTAGATAAGATCTTGAGTCTTTTACTTGATTACCATAAAGAAGAGTTGAGTTTAAGTAGCGGTGGCAAGGAGGGGTTAAGTAATGATGTTTTGGGTGTTATTAAGGGTTTAGGGTTTTATAAAAAACGTGACCTGGCTATGAGTGTGTTTGTGTGGTTTAAGAATAGGAATGATTGTGGATCTGTTTTGAGTAATTCATCTGTGGCTGTGATTATTAGCATGCTTGGTAAAGAAGGAAAAGTTTCAGTGGCAGCGTCTTTGTTGAATGATTTGCATAAAGATGGGTTTGAACTTGATGTTTATGCTTATACATCTTTAATCACTGCTTGTGTTAGTAATGGAAGGTATAGGGAAGCTGTGATGGTGTTTAAGAAGATGGAGGAAGAAGGGTGCAAACCAACTTTGATTACTTATAATGTGATTTTGAATGTGTATGGGAAAATGGGCATGCCTTGGAATAAGATTAAAGGTCTGTTTGAGGGAATGAAGAATGCTGGAGTTTTGCCAGATGAGTATACATATAATACGCTTATAACTTGTTGTAGACGAGGATCTTTGCATGAAGAAGCTGCTGCGGTTTTCAAGGATATGAAATCGATGGGTTTTGTGCCTGACAAGGTCACTTATAATGCGTTATTGGATGTTTATGGGAAGTCAAGGCGGACTAAGGAGGCCATGGAGGTATTAAGAGAAATGGAGGTTAATGGATGTTCACCAAGCATTGTGACTTACAATTCCTTGATATCTGCCTATGCAAGAGATGGTCTGTTGAAAGAAGCAATGGAGCTTAAAAACCAGATGGTTGAAAGTGGGATTAACCTGGATGTTTTTACGTACACTACGCTTTTGTCAGGATTTGTGAGGGCTGGTAAGGACGAGTCTGCAATGAGGGTTTTTGCTGAAATGAGAGCAGCGGGTTGCAAACCTAATATTTGTACTTTCAATGCCTTGATTAAGATGCATGGTAACAGGGGAAAGTTTGCAGAAATGATGAAGGTTTTTGAGGAGATAAAAAATTCCTGTTGCGTACCAGATATTGTTACTTGGAATACCCTTTTAGCAGTGTTTGGGCAAAATGGGATGGACTCAGAAGTGTCTGGAGTTTTCAAGGAGATGAAGAGGGCTGGCTTTGTACCTGAGAGGGACACTTACAACACCCTAATCAGTGCGTACAGCCGTTGTGGATCATTTGACCAAGCCATGGATATATACAAGAGAATGCTGGAAGCTGGGATTACACCTGATCTTTCCACCTATAATGCTGTTTTGGCAGCATTAGCTCGAGGAGGGCTCTGGGAACAGTCAGAGAAAATATTCACTGAAATGAAAGATGGTCGGTGCAAGCCCAATGAGCTGACATACTGTTCTTTGCTTCATGCTTATGCCAATGGCAAGGAGATTGGGCGGATGCTTGCTCTTGCGGAGGAGATATGCTCTGGTGTAATTGAACCCCATGCCGTACTCTTGAAGACCCTTGTTTTAGTTAATAGTAAATGTGACCTACTGGTAGAAGCTGAGGTTGCATTCCTGGAGTTGAAGAGAAAAGGTTTTTCACCTGACTTGAGTACTCTGAATGCCATGCTTTCTATATATGGCAGGAGGCAGATGTTTACCAAAACAAATGAGATCTTGAACTTCATGAATGAGAGTGGATTCACTCCTAGCTTAGCAACTTACAATAGTTTGATGTATATGCACAGCCGATCAGAGAATTTTGAGAGATCAGAAGAAGTTTTGAAAGAAATCCTAGCAAAGGGAATAAAACCAGATATAATTTCTTACAACACCGTAATTTTTGCATATTGCCGAAATGGGAGGATGAAAGAGGCTTCACGGATATTCTCAGAAATGAGGGAATCTGGGCTTGTTCCAGATGTAATCACTTATAATACTTTTGTTGCAAGTTATGCAGCTGATTCAATGTTTGAGGATGCTATTGATGTTGTGCAATACATGATCAAGCATGGCTGTAAACCGAACCAAAATACATATAACTCAGTTGTCGATGGATACTGTAAACATAACCATCGGGATGATGCAATCATGTTCATAAGCAGTCTTCACGAGCTTGATCCACATATTTCTAGGGAGGAAAAGGGCAGGTTATCAGAACGTTTAGCCAAGTGGTCATAGGCAACCCTCTTCTTATCTGTCTCATGTTTTGATTAGGCATGGAGATATGGTTGATATGGATGATCTTGTAAAAGCTTCCCAACGTCTCTTGGAGGTTGAAGATATGCAAGTACTCATGAACACATCCATTTGGAGGGCTGAGCATGGATCCGGACAAGACATGAAAAGAAGGGGAAGGCGGAGTTACTGACTTCAAGGTATGTATACCTCTATCAAATATGAACCATTTTGTGTCATTAACATTTGGTGATTATGAAAACGAAAATTTTCTCTGCAACTTCTCGTCATTGTGATTAATAATTTGATGCCCTTAATATACAAGAAGATGGCATTTTTTTATTATATTTACTCAAGAAGAAAATAGTCTCTCTGAAAAAATGGAATTGGGATATCTGCCGTTGTTTTTTTCTTATGGGCCACATATATTATATGTATTCTTTTGTTAGTTGAACTTAGTTCTGAATCTCCTTGTGAAAGCATTTTTTGGCCTAAACCTGTCTTACCCTTTCCCTGAGTTGGTGTTATTTATATTGACAAAATTTTACTGTCATATGAAAGATGGCCTTTAATTTTCATTGATAAGATGTGATTTTCCATGTAATGTTGTTAGGTTCTTGAGCATCGAGCTACGTGGTAAAGAAAGAAGAGTGAACGGTTTGGCCAGGAGAGCTGCTAATTGGCCATTTATTAGCTGATGATGCGTGATTTCGGAAAGTTCTGGCTTCTGGGATATATACTGAAAGTAGCTAGATGTGTGTGCAGTGTGTATATAGCTGGTGAAACAAAAAGTATAACTATATATAAATGCTGAATTGATGAAAAGCTATGCCTGCAGGTCACGATGATGTGGCGTTTAAATTCCATTTGTTGGTTTTGTGAAGCACAGTTATAACCTAATTCAGAAACATGAATGCCAACAGTGTGTTTCGGTGGTCCTCTGTAGTTTGTACTGTTCTATCCTCAAGAATGATCATGGAAACCTTGTTAACGACGAAAAACTTGTAAGTGCCTGTCATCACCCTTTTACTCCCAGTGGAACTCGTCCAACTGTGACCATCTTGGAAATTATGTGACGTGTCTTATCAATGAGAAGTGCTTACAGTCATCCTTACGAGGAGCAAGATCTTGGAGGATCCATTTCCACCTCAAACAACTTGCATAATGACTGGCTTAAACAATTGCCACAGTGCCAAAAACAGAGTGGTTGTCAAAACCATATTTCCTTTCCTACTGTGCTTTTCTATGCATTAAGCATAAAATATATATAAAAAAAGGATTTCGACTGGGCCGGGTTCTTTAATATATAGATATTGTATTTGCCATTGGCACACTAGAAAAAAAGTAACTCGCCCACAGAGAGAGAGAGACCTTGTCTTTCTTGGTAACATGAATAACAATGAAGTAGATTGATGTTGGCTACGTCACCGGCCAAGTTAAATTCTAATCAATGTTTTAAAAAAATTGATGGTTAGGTGACAGAAGTATTTTTAAAGAAACAAGAAAAAAAATCAAGATTTATTCATTCATTCAATTGGCTTAGCTTGATTAATTTAATAAAATAATTATAAGAAAAACAGTTACAATAAATAAATTGTAAACAAGGTTAAATAAAAAAATAACAATGTTTAACTAAAAAAATAAATACTTGTCAATATTATGAAAATATATTCTCTCAATATTCTTAAAAGGTTTTCATGATTTTATCTAGTAACAAAGAAAAAAAATAAACGAGAACGTGATAATTCTATATAAAAATAAATAAAAAAAGAATCTGAAGCTCAATTCCTAGTAAATAAAATGTTAAAATGTGAAATTAAAAAAAATAATTTTTAAAAAGAACAAAAAATCCTGACCCGAGTCCATCCGAGTTAGCTTGTCAAATCTTTGATCTAATTGTGAGATCAAGATAACCCCGTAAAAAAACAAATTAAATAAAACTTCAAAGCTCAATTCTCAAATCAACTCAATGCTCGAGGGAAAAATTAAAAAAAAATCAATTAAAATAAAACAACGAAAAAAAACATTGCATGAGATTGAGATAATTTCATAAAAAATATAAAAAAGATCACGAAGTCAAACCCCCAATTAATAAAATGTTGAAATATAAAACTGAAAAAAAAAATCAATTTTAACAAAAGAACAAAAAAAAATGTCGAAATCTAACTTGAGCTTATCTTCCAAACTCTTGACTTTAGATAAAAGGCTAGGATTACTTCATAGAAGATATGCTAAAAAAAATCACAAAGCTAAAATCTTAATTAACTAAATGTTGAGTGATGAAATTAAAAAAAAATATTAATAACAAAATAAATAACAACAATAAAAAAATATCAAAATTAAAAAAAATCTAAATAATAGATTAAATAAAAAAATCAACTAAGAAAATGATACGAAACAAATAGTAAATAAGGATAAGATTTAATATAAGAACTAAATCAAAACAAATAATTAAGGATAAAATTAAAAAATAAAATCAATTCAGAAAATAATTCAAAAGCAAAAAGATAGAGATCTGATGATAAAATTTGAAACAACACTTTCTATTAATGGCAGAATAGCGTGAATTTGACGGAGATGAGAGAGAAAAGAGGGAGGAGAAAAAGAAAAATGGGCTGCCAAATGCTTCCCAACGGCACACGCGCCCTCTCAACGAGAAGCTCTCGCCACAAGGAATCCAATTCGATGGCGAACGATAATGTAAGGCCAGTGAAATTCACCACACGAGTTGCTTGCTCATGGTGGATAGCTCTCACATGCTGGTACATGAAGTGCACATGCATGCCGATCAAGTTTCATTGCTCATTTACAAGGACTTTAAAGAGAACACTAGCTTTGACTGTTACTTTGCTTAGAGGAGTCTTCTGCTGATGAGATCTGTTGTTCTACATACATTTCTTTCTTTAAAAAAAAAAAAAGTAATAATATATGTTAATTAGTGCAGGGATCCTAGGAAACAAGAATCGGCTAATCACGCATTCCACTGCTTTTGTACCCTGTTAAGTAGCGCAAGTTGCCACATAAAACTGTTAAAATACCTTGAACAAACTTCGTAATGGGACAAGGATCAATCAATCAAGACTTGTAATTTCTAAAATTTGGAACACAAAAAGGCACAAAATCAGTGCTACAATCTCTGAGAAGTTATCCAATCCGTAATAGAACGAAAGAAAGTATAGTTAGATCTTCACTTGCTAGAGTATATACCCAGAACCCGCTATCCATTGATAACCTTATCCACATAAATGTATTTTCTACTTTGAATTCCTTATGTGCATCATCCATATGCATACCATACCCATCTCAATATACCTTGAAGAAATCAAGACGTCAGTGCTGACCCTTCAGAGGGTTTTTTCTTTTTCTTTGTTCAAGAAATTGTTTGAAGCATGTCCGCCTCTGCTTGATCTGCGTCACGGGAGAAAATGTCGACTGGAGCGCAGGTGCAGCCAATGGCATTGTTCTTTAATCTACCATTGGAAGAACCTTTTTGGTGATCAAGGTAAATTACAATCACAGTGATGTCATCATGAAAATGCCTTCGTATTCCCTTTTCAATTTTCTTAATGTCATTATATCTCATCTCTCTTTTCTTTGCAGCTTCCTGAATAGCAGCTCTAACCAATCTCTTGGCAATCCCCTGCAGGTATCAAACAGCCCATAGGATCGTCAAGCAAACAGCAAAATCTGGACTGGCATAAATAACTCCATACAATTGAACATTGATGACATCTAGTTTGTTTGTCAATGCATTTGCTTAAAATTTCAGAAGTCTGGAATATCCTATTTCTAAAAGTATGTCCATGTTCAACAAAAATATGGTACGTCTGCAAGCTAGGGGTAGATTTAACAGCGCTACTGCATTTTCATGGGCTCAACCAGGCTTGTGGTGTGAAAAAGGAATTCAATTATTTCATTCCCAATGATCCCATTGTAGCTAAAACTTGCCTCTCAAGGTATAAATTAGGACTGAGATTGAAGCTATCGATGAGAGTTGCAACAAAAAGTACGCAAAACATGCAAGTCAAAGACAGCACTCACAGCTCTAGGGTTCTTGAAAACAATCTCTACAGCTGCTTCGTCGGTCAATTGTTCCCAGAGACCATCTGAAGCAAATATCAGGAACAAGTCTTCTGACCTCAACTTTCTAAAAACAATGGAAGGTTCTGCTGTCATTACTGGCCTTTTCAAAGGAATAGGGTTACCAAAATGCTGATAAATTGGGTCCCTGTTAAACTCTGGTTTCTTCAGATACACATCACCAATGGATCTGGATACCTGAAAAGGACAAAAAGAAACAGGAAAGGTTTATTCCACCCTCATCTACCACATGCGTTAAGTTAGTGATCAGCTCCACAACTTCAGGGAGTCGAGTAACAACAGAAGACAATGTTTCAGTTCATTAATCAGAAGATCACAGTATGATGTTCCTAGTGTCTAGAAAAGTTAAATGGAAAAAAGTCAAAAACAAAAAGGATAAGGAAAAAAAAACAGAGAGAGGATCAAGACTCCCTGTAATTACATAAGCATTCTTGTTAGGCCTCAGGGGTTTTCATGTACATCTCATGCATGGAAGACTATACTGTTTCACTTGATTGCATGAAATGGTAGAGCAGGAGACAGAGAATAAGATTCCTGGAAGAGCATGAACCTAACCCTCTGACCAACTTTAACTATAGTGTTTCCACCATAGACAGATGCCTATCATAAAGCAAAAGCAAAATATAAAGATAAGATAACCAAACATAAAAATGGATACCTTTAGAATTGATCCATCCTCAGATCAATTACTTTATGTCAAACAAACACTGCAAATGGTGTTTTTAAGATGAAGGTTATCCAACTAACTCAAAACAAACCTGGCAAGACATTCAAAGAAAAGGAGAGGAAGAAACATATTCGCCCCTCAATCAATGAATGCATTATTCCCCAACACAAACAATGCTCAATAAGCTGAATTCTCATAACTAACAAGCAAAAACAAGAAGAAGAAAACAAGCCTAGCAACAAGAAGCCACTGTACCTGGATTATGCCCTTAATTCTCCAAACTCCACGAGTATAGACTACAATATGTGAATCATCAGGATGAAGTGCCTCAACCTCCTTTCTCACCTCTTCAACAGCAACGTTGTGATCAGTCGATAACCTTTCTGCCACTACTGTTTTTTTCTTATCCTCATCAACTCTTCGGCCAAGAACTGCCCTAGAATCCCCGAGATTTGCAACATATAACACATCATTTGAAATTGCACCAACCAAACAACATGATCCAACTGAAGCAATCTGCGGCTTCAAAGGTAATGATCGCTTCACTAAATGGCAAAATTCCTCTTCAGTTGCATTAAAAGCCTTCTTTATGACATCAGCTGATAACCCCCCATGCTCTTTAGCAAATTCTGCAATCAAAGATAACATCTTAGACAGAAAATGATACAGAGACAGAAGTCTGTTGCCTACAGGTCGTTCCAGTCCACATCATTGGCTGTCAAAATTGTTATTTTTATCACATATTCTCTAGTTTCTATTTCAATTGGGGGAATATGAGAATAAGGAAGCTCCAATTCAATAAAACCAGATATCTGTAGCAGTTTAATGCAGGTTTTAAACTTCAGTTTTCTACATCTTATCATCCTACCACTAACACAGTTAATCCCATAAAAGCAAACCTAAACCTCCCACATCGAATTTCATTCTATTGAATAGAAAAGACATCAATACATCCTACCGCACTCGCACACACAAGTAAAGTTAGAACAAAATAAAGAACAAGCTAATACATGATTCATTAAATAAAAACTCTATTTTCTTTTCTATGGAACATGGACCTCAGCCTTGAGTCCTTAACCACTAGACTAAAAGTTAAAGAAAGCAAAAGGCCACAAACAAATTCATGGTTTAAGAGAATCACCATGATCATGATCATTAAAATAAGAAAACACTTAACTAAAAGAAAACAACATAGCAGAACATCCTAATAAAAAAAAATTAAGAAAGATAATTGAACAGGAAGACGGAGGGAGGGAGAGAATTCTCACTATGCATGAAGGGAAACATATGTTTATTAACAAACCGGGAAGCTTCAGGACCACCATGACCATCATAAACACCAACATAAGTAGCGGACGGAGACGTAAAAACCTGACTTTGATCTTCTAAATTAGAATTGGCTTGGACAACCGCTATTGAATAATCACCAGAAGCATGTTGCTTCAAATCCGCATGCCACATCAATCCATCACCACCACCACCTGCTACCCGACCAAAACACCTCTCCAACGGTCTGTAACACGATCTCAACATCATCTGCTTTAGCAACTTCGAATGCTCTTGGTTTCTTTGGTTCGGGAACTTTGTATCGACGTCTCTTTTGCTTTTCGTTTATCGGGCTTCTTGTTCCTATGTGTAAATAAATATTGGGAGGTAGGGTTTCTTTTTTCTTCGAGGAAAGAAGGGACAGTGAGAGATAATAACGCGTGGAGGAGGAGAGCGACTGGGGGAAAGCTTTTTGGGTTTTTGCTTTTGGTGTACACTCCGCGTTAACTCTCTCTCTCTATCCCCATAAGCAACTTCCGGTTCCTTTCGTTTTTGTTTTTTACGTTCTTGTTGCTTTTCATTTTTTTTTATTTTTTTTTCATTATTATTCACATTTTCTGCTGCCCTTTGATTTTGTTCTTGGAGTCTACAAGTCGTGCTTGTTTAATTTATTGTTTAATTGCGACAGGAAATTAGACAGGGTCGTTTCATTGACTTTTGACATGAAATTTTGGACTAGGACCAAGATATTATTATAAAAAAAACACCCTAGATTTTGGACCAATGTGTATTTAAGGTTTAGACATGACCAATAAATGTTGGAAACTAGGGTTAGCACCAAATTTCTTGGAACGATCCTTCTCTTTATCCGTTTTCTAGTTAAACATAACTTGCGAGCACAAAGAGTTATGGTTAAATTAGTTTTTTTTTCTTTTATATATATATATATATATTTCCGGTAAAAAAAATTATAAAAAAACTTTTTTTAAAAAAATTGTGAGCTTGTCATAATACGTGGGATACATGGTATGTATTCATGATGTGAGCTATCGTGTCATGATATTCTATAACTATTAATTTACTAACTTGTATGTATTCTTGAAATTGTGGTTTTTTTTTCCTCCCACCACACAAGGTAGATATGGATTCTCTCCACTACAACTTGATGCTTGAGTAAAAAAAAAGGTAATCCGATGTCATTGTGGACAGATGTGATTAATCACATATAATAAAGTCTAGATTTACCACTAACCAAAATAATATCTGAAATTAAAAATTAAAAAATCTTAAACTCTAAGACGCGTTATCTTTTTACTGTAGTTGGGCATTCTTCATACCCTCATAAAACATTATGGATTTACTATTCATTTTCTACTAATTTATTTTGATTCTCAAAATTTATCTAGTGTGATTTGATCTTTATTGAAGGCTAATTACTTCTGGTTTTTTAGTTAATGATGAAATTAAAAGAATAGAAACTAAAATAAAAAAGATGCCCAACATGAGTGACGTACCAGAGACTTCATGCAAAATACACGTAGGTCCTCGATCTTTAAAAATAACATGATTCATATGTTTTAGGCCTCTTGACATTTTAAAAAATCACTTTCGATTCATAAGTTTATTTATGTTATTTTTAATCTCTGGTTAGAGAAATATGTTTTCGGATTTCGATGATGAGAGAGAAAGTTATTATTCACTTTATTTTTGCCCACCAAAATAGATTTTATTGGTGTCAACAGGCTCTTAGAGATGAGAGGAGCTTTATAGTGGTTGTTTGGGGCCTTAATGTTGTATAAAAACTAGATTTAAATTGAGAAAGCCAAAACTTACCCTGATTGATTTTGGGTTCTTGGACAATTGCTTTAGGTATTTGGAGTTGACATAATGGTTTTGGGTGTTATAAGGGTGTCGGTGAGGTATTTTTAAGGCTGGAATGACTTAAAAATTGAGTTTTTTTTTTCTTTTTTTTTTTTTACCAAAAGAGATGTTGTTCTGATTTTTCAACTACCATAATGGTGACCGGAATATGGGCTCACAAACGACAGGTCATTTGTCTTGGCAAGCAAGTGTTTTTTTCTTAAAAAAATAGAGGTGAACGACCTGCATTCCCCTTTAAAAAATAAAAAAAAATATAACCAAACCCAAGTGTGCAGACCTGGGTTTAAAGGACCACCACATGCTCGAGCTTTTCCTTGCAATGATCTAAGAGTCTAGATTGTTTTTTGGCACTTTTTTCTAGAAATTTAAGAGAAAAAAATTATTAAACTTGGTTGAGTCTATAGCCCAAAGCACATGTTTGACGAGTTAAGCCATAACATTTGGATTATTTTTTTTAATTTTTTTTAATTGATATCTTCTTTGAATTTATTTTTTCTTAAATAATTTTTAAATTTATGGTTCAATTAATATCAATTCTCTGAATTTTTTTATTTAGCCTTTTTATAGAGATTTTTTTTAATGGTGCTGTGTATATTTAGTTTTTGGAAATATTATTCTTATTTATCTATAATTTTTTTAATCTTTTATATAGATGAATTTTATTTTTTAAAATAAAAAATATTTACTTTCAATATTTTTATTATTCATAATTATTTTTTTTATTCAATCAATTTAATGTGTATGGCAATTTATATTATCATTTAATTAAATAAAAAATTAATTTTAATAAAAAAATTCAAGAAGCACAATCAGTTAAACATCTTGTCTTGCAAGGTTAAACATCTTTATCTACACATGTCTCTTGATTTTTTTAATTTTATTTTTAGTAATTATTAATGATTTTTTTCTATT
>Ga0325404_1002890_pt1 | contig 18339 bp, 7 predicted proteins | sample PopdelMetagenome_18_FD_205664 | JGI IMG/M metagenome (GOLD analysis project Ga0325404, IMG submission 205664) | Populus deltoides microbial communities from Bellville, Georgia, United States - Xylem-Control-R1 | ecosystem: Host-associated > Plants > Phyllosphere > Stem > Wood/Secondary xylem... | reverse complement strand
GTGAAGAAATAGGGTTGCTAAAAAATTGAATTTAATTTACTTTAATGGAAGATCATCATCAAAAGCTGCTTACCTTTCAAGGAGATAATAATACAATAAATACGTGTTTTTTTTTTAAAAAAAAATATCAAGTGTATTAAAATTTATTTATTTATTTATATTAAATGAATGTTTTTTAAAAATTGTAACAATCGAAAAGCTGAGATGTATGGTATAAAAACATTATTGATGTGTTATTTGAGTGACAATGACCACTTATGGCCTCAATGCCAAGAGATGATATGACAAATTAGTGATGACATGGTACTAATGACATAGAAAAATAGTTTTGAATGAATATTTCCCTCCATTTTTTTTTGAAAAATATAAAATGTATTTTTATTAATATAAAACATTAAAATTATATTTAGTTAATATCATAAATTTACTTTTTACTATAAATATAATATAAAATATTTTTCCTTTTTTCAATTAATAAATACTTTTATGATAATCTTAATTAAAAAAATAAAAGTAAACAATTTTTTATTTAAATTTTCATAAATATAAAAATTAAAATGATTATTATAAATTAGAGTCTTATTTTTTTAATGAAAAATTGAAATTTTCTGTCATTTATTTTTGATATTCTTAAAAAAGATTTATCTTGATTTTTGAGTTTATATTCGTGATGAACACAAGCTCCATGATCCGTCATTATAAATAAAAAAAAATTATAATTTTTAATAAAACAATATTGTCTTGTTTTTTTTTTAATGTTGGTCTAATTAGATTTTGACCGATAAACTTTTATAACTAAAAACTTCACTACATCAATTAGAATTAGATTTTATTAGGTTAATATTTAACTCAATTTAACTAAAAAATCAGTAACTATCAAACTAAGTTTAACAACTATTAATAAAAAATTATCGTTTGTGAAGATACTGATTCCATGTTCAATTAGGCATGAAAATGGAAGCTCATGAGACCATTTTGGGCCGGATCAAGTAATAAATTAAACTTTTATTTGAGAGTATGACACAAACGAAGGTTGATTAAAATTTAATATTTTTTAAATTAATTTTTTATATATTCATATATTTTTTTAATATATTAATGTTAAAAATATTTTTTAAAAAAAATATTATTTTGATATATTTTTAAATAAAAAAATATTTAAAAAAACTAATATATATATAATTTTTGTAACGGCGTGTGAGGGGAAGGAGAAATTCAATAGGCCTGGGCTGTAAGGTGGAGCCTGGAGGTGAGCCTCCCTTGTCTCCGAATCTCGCCTGAACCTCTCCTAGTCCTCCTCGGATTTTAATATGTAAAGTTACTCGTATTTCTTGGAGAGTTGACACCCTTTTCCTCTTGATCTTCTCTAGCATTTTGCTAACAGCACGTTGCAGGGCGTTCCCCACACCAGAATCTTTGACTGGTTCTCACTAAAAACTAGAAAATTACATTACGACCTGGTCCAACGTTGATCATTTCCAGGCCCAGCCATTCCAAGTAATTTCTTATAATTTGACAGGTGATCCTCCATCAATAATCCTGGGATTCTCAATAATACAGTATTATGTACCCATGCATGAATAAACAGTCAGTGTATTCGATGATCGGTGACGCTGGGAGTGGAATTAGAAAATTCTAACTGGGTATCATCATCAAAACTATAATGAGGTTAGAAAATAAATTGGAGGGACTAAATGCATAACTATTAAAAATTTAACAGCTAAAATTATTATTATTTTAAACTCTAGGGGTGTCGAGCTTTCCTCGAAACTTGTTGCAAGTCCGCCCCTGGATGACATGGTTACTACTAGATTAAAAAAAATAAAATTCTATAACCTATAACATGGTTATGACTTTGTGAATTAATTTGATGACTTTGGATCTAATCTATTTGTTTTTGAATCATAAAAAAAGTTGATCTAGTCAAAATTAGATTATTTAATGACTCAATTTTCAATCCAAATGATTTAATTAGTCATTTTTTTTATATAATTTTTATTTAAAATAATATCATTTTATTTTTAAAAAAACTTATCCAAAATAATATTATTTCGAACAAAAATTAAAATAATAATAGACTTGGGCTGACTCACCGATCCGAATGCTAAGGACGTCAAATGCAAGCTAGCTGCTAGCTAGAATTGAAAAAACGCGTTTTCAAGACGAAATACAAATTTAAATGCTTGACCAGCCGGGGTGGTCCGGCCGGTGTCCGAACTTGCTAAGACATGTTTCCCGGGCCAGCCCGAAGTCTGCCTCGAATGGATTAACATACCTTATTACATAATCATGTCAACTTGTCAAGCCAAGATAGAATGATCCTCTCATTAAAAAACAACGTTAATACGGAACGATGAAACTTGGTCAAGTCAAGATCACTGTTGTACATTTTATAGATTCGGACAAATTATTTTTTGTATCAAGGGCTTGATTTTTGGAAACAAAAGTAAACGAAACTTGTCGATTTCAAGGATTTTTTAATCCTTAACGCGCTTATTGATAGCCCTAGCATGAGTCCATATATTCCTTATCATTCTCGTATTTCTGAAATTTGTCTCCTCATCGTTGTTTCCTCACCTGAACAACGTTAACCATGGCAAACTTCTTTCTGAGTTTGCTCACTCTCAGCTTTCTCACTTCATATGCTATTGCTCAACAAAACTACTCGAAGGATTCAGCACTAGACTGCAACGCCAATGATGATGCAGGACCATCCTCTGCATTTCTTTACACCTACAATGGCCAGGACCAATCTTGCCAGGCCTTTCTGATCTTCAAATCTCAACCTTCTTTTAACTCGGTGCCTTCAATCTCAGCCCTTACGTCGGCAAACCAAGAAGAGTTGGCAAGAATCAACAATGTTACAAGGCTATCAGAGTTCCCTACCAACAATGAGGTGATTGTTCCTGTAAATTGTTTTTGTTTTGGCCAATATTACCAGGCCAACACTACAATTCAGGTCACGACTACTCGTGGAACCTACTATGTCATAGCGAATGAAACTTACGAGGGATTATCTACTTGTGCTGCGCTTAAGCATTTGAATATACATGGTGAATATGATTTGTTGCCTGGTGAGGAACTGCAAGTACCACTTCGATGTGCTTGCCCTACAACGAATCAAATGATAAGAGGAACAAAGTATCTAGTGACTTACCCACTTAGCTCAGATGATAACATTCCTGATATTGCTGACAGATTCAAAGTAAGCACCAAGGATATACTCGATGCAAATGGTATGGAAGAAAATCCAACTCTTTATCCTGATACAACAATTCTCATACCTCTGCCTACTCAACCTACAAGTTCACAAACAATAATTCACAGCAACCCAAACATTTCTCCCCCATCAGCTTTGAGTCCTAGAAATAGAGGATCAAAGAAAAAACTTTATGAGTCTGCTGGGCTTGCTGCAGCTTGCTCTTTGCTAGTCATCAGTATCATTACAGCTGTCGCTTTTCTCTCTTGCAAAAAGACAAGAGAAAAGGTTTCTGGGAGAGGTAGAGAAAGAAAACAGGCAGTGCCAGAAGACATTCGTGTCGAAATTGCAAGCTATGAGCAAGTTTTGAAAGTCTTCAAATTCGAAGAGGTAAGGAAAGCTACTGAAAATCTCAGTTCAGAAAGTAGAATAAATGGCTCTGTGTATCGTGGAGAGTTTGGTGGGGAGATCTTAGCTGTCAAGAAGATGAGTAGAGATGTAACAAAGGAAGTGAACATTTTGAAGAGGATCAACCACTTCAATTTGATTAAGCTTGAAGGTGTATGCCAAAATCGTGGCTGTTTCTACCTTGTTTTGGAGTATATGGAAAATGGGTCCCTTAGAGATTGGCTGTCCTGTAAAAAGTTCGAAGAAACTGGAAATTGGGCACAGAGAATTCAGATTGCTCTGGATGTTGCGAATGGACTTTACTATCTTCACAGCTTCACCGAACCTGCCTATGTGCACAAGGACATCAAAAGCAGCAATGTTCTGTTAAACGGGAATCTAAGGGCCAAGATTGCAAATTTCAGTCTTGCGAGAGCAGCGACAAGCGCTGCCATGACAAAACATGTTGTGGGCTCTATAGGTTACATGGCGCCTGAGTACGTACGGGAAGGACAAGTGACTCCCAAGATTGATGTTTATGCTTTTGGAGTCATTTTGCTGGAACTGATCACAGGGAAAGATGCTGTTTTCACACAGGATGGCAGGGAAGCCCTCCTTTCAACGGAAATATTTTCTATCATGGAGAATAAAAACCCTGAAGTTGAGCTGGATTTCTTTGTCGATCCTGCTCTAAAAGGAAGTTGTGGGACTAACTTCCCATTATGCTTGGCTAAAGTAAGCGTAGCCTGCTTGATGAAAGAACCAGCAAGGAGACCTAGTATGGAGGAAGTGGTATCAATTCTGTTGAAAATTCAGGCAAATGTACTGAAATCATAATTATTAAACTTCACTCTGTTGTTGAAGCAGCCCAACTATGGTGTCCATCACTAGGTGAAACTACTTGGAAAGAAGAAACCATTTCAAAGTAAAAGTCATTTGCATGTAGGTTTTCTTATTTCCACCATTGTATCCCCGCCGATTCTTTTTTCACATGTACAAAATGATGGTGATTGCTCCTGCATATAGCTTTTCTCATTTCAGAGTTCCAAAGTGAAGACAGAGATGAGAGAATGAAATTCTATCATAAGAATACTATTATATCAAACAAAAAAGAACCTATTCAATGTGTCACTATAGCTTAAGAGGCTTAAAAATCACTCTCTTGAAGCTACTCTCTAGAGAATCAATTCCTATGTGCTTCGGCCCTGGGCTCATATAGGAAAAGGCCAAGCTTTGACTATGGATAGAAGCGTATAGTGATAAGTCACTGTTCAAAAACTCAACATGGAAAGCTCTGTGTCATTTAACTAAGGTCAGCTGTCCGTCAAAGGTTATATTTGTTCGAAACTTGCTCATTGGCTCTTTATCCATTTCCATGCACCTAAGTGCGTGATTCAATATGAGACGTCAGATAGTGCAAGGGCAACTTCAAGCTTAGAACTTCAATATGGAAACTTCCCTGTCATTCGAATATGATCAAGTGTCCTTTCGAGGCCATATTTCCTCACTGCTTGCTGACCAGCCCTATATCCATTTCCATACACCGGGGAAGTATCTGATTCAATTTGATGCTTGAAATACTCCCCAAGCTTTCTCTCAAATGGAGATCTTGTACCCTTTTTTGTTGTTCTGGAAGCAGAGGATGATGCAACATTGCTGCCTGAAGTGGATCTGAGCTCCGAATCTAACCACATGTGTGCAAGCACCTGACAAATGCCCTCTTCAACATCTTGACTGAGAGTTTGGATACCTTGCAGAAAAACAGAAAATGTCAGAATCTCAAAAAACAGTCCCAAATACTTCAAAAGAAACAATTGCATAGGTGAAATTATTTAAGGTCATCCATCAATTAACATTTGCTTAAGCAAATTACAAGGAAAATAAGCCATCATTTAAAGGTCAAATCTTCAAATCCTGATGCTAATATATGAAAGATAAAAAAAAACTGACTCTACAAAGCATGGGGTGTAGAAGCACCTTTCAGCCGCATCCATGCATGCATCATCTCATGAGCTAGGATTGACCCCGTAAGCAACCTGTATTGATCAAGATTTCAAGACATGCATAAAACATCTGCTATTAAAATACATAACTAATGCAGAAAAAAACATCTTCCACTAAATATCCATGCAGCATGTCAAAGAAATGAAGAGATGTGCTAGTTTCTTGTTCCTCACTGCATCTTCTTGTTATAAATTGTGGCTGAACTATTTAGTATTTAAATACACGCATACAGACAATGAATATTCGTTTCTATTTCCTATTATCTGCTTGTTCTTCAGTATTTCCATGGGTCCCTCAGGTGAAAGTGTAGCAGAAAAGTGACTAAAGATATACCTTGGGAGGCCATACAAAATCAGAATTGCAGTAACCTCACAACGACGTGTTAGTTTGTAAGGCTCTGTTATCATACCCATGGCTCGGTTCCCTGCTCCAAACCTTGGTCGCCTTGATACCTGATGATTCATGGTCATTGCAATATAAATTTCCTAACTGCCAACTAAAGAAACCAAAATGAATCAGTCCATTACAAAATGAAAATGGAAGATTCCAAAATTTCTTACAGTGCTAATGGTTTGTTCCTCAGAAAGGCAAAGTCCTCTAGTCTCTGGTATGTGGTAATGGCCCTGTCCAAGAGTTAGAAATTACAAAACCAACTTAGCAAATTAAATTGCTTGAAAAGAAATTCCACTACTAAAATTCATGGAATAAGTAATTTCTCAATTTTTAACGCATTCAATAATGTTCGACATTATAACCCAGTGAGATGTAGAGAGAGGGAAAATGATTTTCCTTTTTCCTTTTCTTTCTTTAATCTGTTATTTTACATGTAAAACTGCCTTTTCTGAGGTTTGAGCCAACAATACCTTTCAGGATCAGTGGATGGCAACTACCCTGATAGCGTAACAGGTGTTTTTATGACTTGATATATCAGAAGATCGTTAATAATGGCTTGATTTGTACATGGGCAGAATAAACTTGGAGAGAAGATAGCTAAATTAATTGATAATAGCTTCAATGTGTAGTTAGCCAATTATTTCCAAAGAATAGAGTCAGGTAGGTGATACAAAATGTTTTCAATGCATTTGCCCTTACATGTTTTTCTCCACCCCGGGCTTCATTTAGTGCTTGTCTTTCAACCAAGAGTAGTGGAACATGCTGCTCCACTTTCATATTTAAACGTTCATAAAATTCTTGTATATCAAGATAAAGAGGTTGGCACTCCTTGGTATCCATGACTGCTGAGTCCAGGCACTCAAGACAGAGCTTCCGACCATCATTAAGGGAAATATATCCAGTGTCTCTTGGCTGCATGTGATGAGAAGATGCATTATACTCATGAATTACTTTTCAGAAAGCCAGCTCACCAGGATTTTCCTTAGAAAGCCTAAAAAGAAGTTTTTGCAAGTGTAAGGAATTCATCCAGACTAACCTCCATTCGCTCACAGCTGCAGCACCGAGGAGTGCCATCATGTTCATGAGAAGGACAGTACTTCTGGGTCCAAAAAGGACTTGCCCTATATTCAATAAGACCAGCTGGGTTTGTTGGAATCTGTCAAAGGATATATATACAAAAAAGCAACACCAATTGTATATGAGTAATATATCTGAAATTCTAAGAGAAGTACATTTACAAATTGCAGTTTTATCAATATAAAACATTATAAGCATATCACATTGATTTTAAATATGGTTTAACACCTTTTGGATCTATAGCCTCTACAAATTCTCTCTGTCTCCCTCAACTCGTAAACATAACCTCACCAATCTCATTCACAGTCATCATCCAAGTACAGTACGCATCAATGTTTCTTAAAACAATGAAGTATGGGCTCATTTTAAAAAAAAATGTTCTAATGAGTATCCTTTGCCTTGACCTTCAAGAGCATTCACAAGTAGTTCTGATCTATTACATTGGCAGAGAAGTTTTCATTTACAATAAAAAATAAAAATAAAAGGTAGGACAAAAATTCTAAGGACAACATTTTTTAGTTTAAGCATTTATAAAAGTAGAGTAGTTTCTGGTGACACATAGTTCAAATAATTTATTTGCCCAAAACTTGCCCATTCATACAATGGAATGAAACACACAACTTGAAGAAGACAAATAAACAGAAGATTTCTAGGAGAGATACTTACAAAGAGTTTACAGACTTCACATCGTGGATGGTAACGCTCTTTGTAGCAAGACTTATGATAAGGGTGATTTCCAGTCATTGAGAACTATATTGAAAGAATGCACATAAAGTTAGCCATTGCATATCACTAAAATAACAATTCAAGAAAACAACCGATGGTGGGGTCCATGGAATCAACAATCTAATATATAAGCAGATAATTCGGAATTTCATTTTGCACCTCATTGTCAGAAATTGGTAGGCTGCAAGCATGGCAACGGAAACATTCTGGATGCCAAAATGCATTGAGGCAATTTAGAAATCTTCCCTGGCCAATCTCTGTATTGCAACCAGCGCATATCCTAGCCAAGAATTAAGAAATTCTTTACACATGCTAGTGCCCAAAGAAGTAAATAAATAAAAAATGAATAAAATGAATGCACAGAATAAAAAATAACATTGAGGTGTGGAAAATTGACAATGAATCAAGGACCAGACTTAATCTGCTATAGAAATAAGATACCTGAACCCCATTGGAAAGTGAACAGGATAAGGCTGATATGTGTTCCCTTGATGTGGAATTCCATTTCCATATCGAGGAGGAGATTCAACATTCAAACTTTCTTGTAAAGCTTTGGCAAGTTGTTCATCTTCTTTTACTTGAATCTCATTATCTATCCATTAATTCAAGAAACTTATTAATAAGCTGTGGTGTATTGGATCATAAGATGTAAAGAGAATGAAACAGTATGATAAAACAGAGCTGAAAAGGCAATGATGACACTACAAAATAATTGGTTGATATAATTACACTGGATGAAGAAAAAATAAATAAACCAATTCAGAAAATCAAATAACAAATAAAAGTTATTGGCAAAGGAATCCAGAAGATGAATAAAAAAAGTGTAGGAATAGCAGCATGAGTGTAGTGAGAGAACCATTTAGTTCTGCTGATAGCATCAGACTGCAATATTACTCACCAATGACAATGTTTCCATTTTGACTGTCCTCTAAAAGGGATAATGCAATAGCACGATCTATATCTTCATTTTCCTGCTCCAACCATGCTTCCTACATTCAATATCCAAACTGAAAAATGTCAAAGCATAAAGAGCAGATCAGGGACTGGACTTAACTACCATAAAATTTTCAACCAAGGCAACTAACATTCTATAGGTAATAGTTGATGTAAAAGCTACAGGCTGCCAGCAAAAGAGAAGTATTATTTTATGCATCTCCTGCTGCAATTAGCAACGGTTTAACAAGAAAGATTAAATCAAGTGGGTGAATACCCTTGAAGTAGAAGGCGCATTATAGTTAGCATCCTGTCCACGATTCCCATGATAATGCCCTCTTGAAATATTATGGCGGGACCCTTTAAAAATCTTGCTAAGCCAACCCATATCGTGTATGTTTATTTGCTCATGATCATCAAATTTCTTAACTGCAAAATAAAGCAATCAGTCAATCAAATGAACCAAAATAAAAGACGCAAAATGTAGCAGGCTCAGCAATCACCAACAGACAGAAAGCATTCATACAATGATACTGGCACGACATGAAACTCGCGGGATTATTCATAAGAGGGAAGGAAGAAAAGCCTCAGCTTGCAAGCAATTTTGACATGAAAGCTTCAAACTTGGTTTACATTTTACATTGCAAGCAGTACAAAAATTCAATATGAATAGGGCAGTTAAGCATCCCTGCACAGTGATTATATGTTTCCAGGAAACTTAATTCCAATACTAGGATAGCCAACTCTATAGCTATATTGCCTTCCTATTCAACAACCAATGCAAAAACACGAATAAGCTATATCAAGCGAAATCACCAACCAGGCATTGTAATGCCCCGGAATGTTTCAGCTACAAAATATGTAGCTGAACATCAAGAGTCCCCAACGCCCACCAGCTCAAATCAATATAAGAGAGAAAAGGGGAGATAAAAAAGATTGATTCTTCCAGCTCAACATGCCCATAAAATTCATGACACGTAACCTTTTGATTTCAGGTTCTAAAGAGAAAGAAAAAAGAAAGGTGAGGAAAGAACCAAATAGTGGAAGATATTCACCTCTAACAGAAAAAAACAGTTGAGGCAGAAAAAACCCAGATCAGCTTAGACCCCAATTTGCTCAAAAGCTACAAAATTTGCATTCTCAAAAAGAAAAAGCTATTTTCTTGCTGCTAACAACACCTTTTCTCTCTCTGTCTTTCTCCGTCTCTATTGTGTATAAATGAAAAATATCTACAAGAAAACCAATGAACAGAATTGTTATGTGCAGAAGATTTGGGATTTGGAGAGTGAATTGAAGATAGTGTATAGCGTTAAGAAATATGAGAGACAAATACGCTAAGAATTGAGAACTGCTTGAATTGAACGCAATTTCAAAGTCAAATTTGTACAGAGAAACATAACGTGTTGGGTTTATTTATTTAGAATTTTTGTTAAGAAGCCCAAAAGAGTCCGATGATTGACGAAGGATCATCGAAACCCGATTGGGATAATCTAACAAAGACTCAGAATTCACAACAGTGATTTAATTTGCAGAACATATATTTGCATGTAGGGTCCATGCTAATTCTTCAACAAGGAGACTCCAACCAAAAAAAGATTTGTCTAGTTGGCGCGCGTTCCATGGCTTTACAGTTTTGCCAAACTTGGATGCAACTTGATTTTCAATATAATTGTTTTTATATTTTAAAAGTATTTTTAAAAATATTTAAAATTTTTTATTTTTTATTTTAAATTAATATTTTTTTAATATTTTAAAATTATTTTAATGTATGATGTTAAAAATAATTTTAAAAAAATATTATTTTAATATATTTCTAAATAAAATATACTTTAAAAAATAATCAAAATTATCTTAGCTTTAAAACAAAAATTCCTACAACAATCACATTTCAACTTTTAAAAAAGTCTTTAAAACTGATTAGATAACTAATTGTTCCATGAGGATCCATTGCTCTATATTTCATTTATTTAAATTAAAATACAAGTCTTAATTTGTAATTATATGCTAAAGCTAATATGCTTTTTATTGCTATTTCTGTACATTATTCTCATTTCAGTAAATCACTCAAATATATCAATTATCAATCGGAATATATAGCTTAATTTAAATGAATAAATTATAAAATGATAATTACTCCTCCCGGAGTACTGAAGGTGTTTCATGTGAGCAAAAGAGGGAAAAAATGGACAGAATCTGATTTTTTTTTCTTAAAAAAAGAAGAAGAAGTGTTCTCCTTTTTGAGAAAATAAAGATAGTTTTTGAAAGAAAAAGGTGAGAAAAGATATTGAAGCCCGTTCGGACATGTTAAGGTTGATGCTGCATCGGGTGTGGTCGAGAAATAAAGTATTGGGAATCGAGATCGTTTGCAAAAATATATATGGTTTTTTCAGGGATGTTTGGACAGTTCAATTTTTTTTTTAATTTAGAAATTATTAGTTTTAAATCATTTTAATATATTGATATCAAAAATAAATTTAAAAAATAATTTTTTTTATTTTTAAATATATATTTTTTAAAATTACAACGCCGGATACAAAAATCGTGGCCACGACAAAATAACTGGGGACATGAAAATCAAAGCATGATGCATGACTTTAAACTTAGTTTCTTCCGAGGATTGAATTTAATACGAGTATGAACCCAAGATAAAATCCATGTTACAAATCAGGATTTAATTCAATTTTTATTTTAAATAATCAAAACAACATCATGTGATAAAATATTGAAAAAAAAATCTATAGGTTAAGGATTGAATTTTGAATGAGTTTTACCTTAAGTCACGTGTCAATTGTAATCTAGACTAGATTAAACAGGGTCAATACCTTAACCTATTTTCTTTCCAACCCCAACTAATTCAGACCTCAAAATAGCCGGATTCCGGGTACAACCGCCATGGGTTCCCTTTTATAACCAAAGTTAAAATAAAACAGCGGTGTTCTTCTCGAAACAAAAGGTACGGACGGTACCTTTTTTCTTCGAAAACAATTATAGCACTATAATTTGTCCTTTCAGATTGAAAATACAAGCAGCCGAATTTTTAGTCGTGCAAACTTTGGAGCTCTTCTTTTCACATGTCGATGTCTTCATCTATCGGTCAAAGCAACAAACGCGTCCATTTTGTCTGCATTTTTTTTTTTCTTTTTCTGGACTCTCTGGGGGAATGAAAGGGTTCCAATTTTTGCCTAAAATACGAGGAAATGACCCAGTTTTCAATTTTGGTCAGCCAGGCGATCCATTTTGAAATGTCTCGGTACTGGCAGTTTAGCCGATGTCGGCAACATGGCTTCAGGTGAACAAATTAGAACGGATATGGTTATTAACTATATGGATATGATAAAGTCTAAACAATATTTGAACGCATCAAACCATTAGTTTGGAGAAAAAAACAATTTTAATTTTAGATTTAATAATTTAATCGGATTCAAATTCGATCTCAGGCTAATATAATCTCGGTTTTATAGAGGTAACTAACGGTCAAGATTGAGAATACCTTCAAATTAGTCTTAGAATATATATGTTGTTTTTGTATTTTTAATTATTATCAATCTTTTTTTTATTTTAATTATTTTCTTGTTTGTTTTTGGATTTCTTATGCTTGTTCTTATCACTATATATATAAACAAATTAAAGGAGTTGTAATTTTAGGGCTTGAAAAACTTTTATTTAATTTAATTTAAAAAATTTTACTATAGATTGCGTAATAAAATAACATTTGGGGTTAAATTTGGTCGGTGGGTGGTTTCGAAAGCACGAACATCGTATGAGCATAGCTATGTTTTTAACTATAATTATTAATAACTACCCCATGACTCCACATACTTAACCTATCATTAGAACAAAAAAGAAAAGGCCCTGCATGCGTGGGATGACACGAAAAAACACAAGCTGATATCACCAAGAAAAGAAAAAATGATTTCTATTGGCAGGTTATGGCTGTTCATTAACTTTCAAGCAGAGGTGAGCTTTCACTGGCTTGTGATCCGAACTGTGAATGTCATCAACTGACTCGTAAGAATGCAAACTTGCCCTGATTTCCTCCATGTCTTGAATCTTGAACAAGATTCGATCTGTCCATGATGGGACTCGCACCTGTGAAGACGTTAACATGCACGAGAACCAAATTTATGCACTGATCATCAACCATCGATCGAGTCAAAGAAACAGCTAAAAAGAGAAAATTAATTCGGTGACCTTGTAACTTGTATCGTAATTGCTGCTTCCAACATCGTACTTGTATGTTGGTTTAAAGGTCAATGTCCCTTCGCAGTATCCATCAAACACCTGTCCTCTTTCAGCTTCTTGTAGAAGTTGATCTTTGCTGGTGAGAAACTGCGCCATTATCAAAATTTGAGATCTCGTCGGATTATGATTGATAATGCGATAACAGTACTATTGTCACGTTAAGATTCAACTTACTCTGTGAAGGTTTTTCTGTATAAGATTTCTGACTGGATGTGTTTCTATCCCTTGTATTCTGTAGTTAAGATCTCCCAGCCATACCGTGACTTGAGCAGGCTGGCTGTAAGGATTCCTATACTTGGAGAAAAGGTTGTGTGATATGTGTCTGCATTGTGAATTCCTCTCTTCCACGTTACGAGCATGAGCTGCATATATTACAACGATCCAGATTGTATATAGATCATCGATTGGCATAGTTCATATATCAAAAGTAATTACTAGCCATAAATTTCAAGTCAATAAAATTAAAATAAATTAATAAACATTAATTGTGTGTTTTTTTAATTAAATGTTATTTTTTAGTATTTAATATGATCATATGTGTTTTTATTTTTAAGTTTAAATATATGTCACATGAAATGATAAATGAAAAAAAATGAAAATATTAATTACCTATATCACCTAATAAAATCTAATTAAAATAACTAATTAATTATTGGAAGAACGCAAAAATCAACAATGCAAGGATGCTTTGGCAGTCTAATGTTGGATCATAGTGATTTTAATTAACAAGTGAATCTATAAGTACCATTGATTAAAAAATCTCATTATTTCTGATAAGTATTTTTTCCCACCTCAATCTAATTTTGACACTGTTTTCACCTAGAAATACTTTAGGAATCATCCTCAAGACATGAAAAAAAAAATCTATTTTAAATCTTAAAACATGTTGTAATATATCCTAGAAATCCAAAAAAAAATGAATTCTCCTCTCTCATTGTTTGGGGACATTGATCGTTTTATACAAAATTATAATTTAAAGGACCAAAGTGTAAAAAATCACACAAATTTTCACAAATCACTTAGATTTTTTAGGTAAAACGGGGTTTTATTAAAACCATATTTGGTTTTAGATTCTTCCTTGCAATGTAATTTATAATTTGTAAAAAGAGAATTGAAATATATGTAGGCAATTTCAAGGGATCACAAAGGAAAAAAATTGAGCAGAGGGTTCTGCCCATGCGTGTACTGGGATTGACATAAATTGAGATGAGGAACTCATGAATGAAATCGGGCACGTACCAGAAAGATGGCAAGAGATGAACACCATTCGGATGCCATTGTAGCTCATGCAGATGGCCACAGCTCCTTTCTTTCTCCTAATTAATCCTCCACAACCACCAACAGAATGCTTATCCACCTTCAATTCTGAACCAAGGGCGTCAAGATACAAATTCACAGGATATATATATATATATATATATATATATATATATATATATATATATATAGAGAGAGAGAGAGAGAGAGAGAGAGAGAGAGAGAGAGAGAGGTTATTTCAACCTTGGAAGTTAAGGTAAACTCACCTTTGATGGAAAGCCCCGAGTTCTGAGGTCCAAATACATAAAGTTGAAGAGATTGCATGATTGCCTTTCCTAGCAGGCTTCATTTAAAAGTAAAGTTTTTTTCTCAGTGCAAATAGTTTCGTAGAAAATTATTAACGATGATGGTGGAGAAGAATTAAAGATTCATCAAAGTAAAGTGCTTCCAATAGTTTGAAGTTTGAACATCTAATAAACTGCTACAGTGGCTTTTCTAGTATACATAAAACATTGTTATTAGTTTTTTCTATTTTATTCTAACAAACTAAATCTATAAATCACTAGTTGACCAACCAGACTTGCCAGGCATTTAGAAGTATTAGTTGGGACGTTGAAAGGATTTTGGATTTGCAACCCATTTGACAGGCTTTGATCAAACACCACTGACCCAAGACATGGATGACATGAAACAAATAGTTTTTGGACCCATCCCTATACAATATTGGGCTAGTAATGGGCTACTGTAAATTGATTGGTTATATTGAGTTTGTTCATGCAGATGGTGACGACACATGTAAAAAAGAAAATTAAAAGCATGTCCGTGGCCAGAAGCTATCACAAAAATTCAGAAAAATCGGAAGCCATAGAAATTTATATGGCTTTATCATTCTAAAGAACACTTCATATCTATTTTGTGGTCTTGATCCACTCTATCCACGGTGTACGGTTTCCTGCTTCTCGAGGCAAGAGATGCTCAAGAGAACAAAACTAAGGAGCGTTTAATTACTGATTAGCAGAAAAAAAGGAAAAGCTGGGTGGTTGGCTTACACATGAGTATCCACAAGTGCTGTTTCCAATAACCGCGCGATGTTTTTCCGAGGCACCTCTTGCAAACCTACCACCAGTAGATCAGACTTGGAGTTGCTCCCAACCAGCTCCACCAAGTCTTCATAAACCACCTAAAGCAATACGAATAGATCATGGAGAATTATCAACGAGCATATTAATTACGAAAGTTAACAGACAGCGTGTGTGTGTGTGTGTGTGTGTGTGTGTTTGTGTGTGTGTGTGTGTGTGTGTGTGTGAGAGAGAGAGAGAGAGAGAGAGCAGCATAGTCATTTTTTCTCAGGCGTTGGGAATTTTACCTTTCCATTCATGTTCCAGGTCACTGCGCAAATGCAAAGGTCTGAGTTTCCAGAGAAGTCGCAGACCTTGTTCACCTTTACAGTCCTTATTCCTTCATGACGAGTATTATGATTCATGGAATCCATTTGCTTCCTCATCAACTTAGATCTAATATATACAGATTATATATATGTATATAAGCTAGCGTGAACAAACCGAGGAATGATCAGTACTCCTTTAAGTACTATACGAGCTAGGAAGAAAAAATGAAGCCGAGAGAGCTTGATGCATACCTCTTACAAGCACAAGTTGTGTTCCAATTTCCCATTTCTTTCTTTCTCTTGATCCACCAGACTACAGAGGCAGCTAGCTGTTCCTAAGTTGTAAAGTCCATGCAGTGCCTGGACAGAACGCAGAAATTTTTTGATGGAGCTAGGTAGATGGAGAGAGGGACAATTTGCTAGCTCATTTGACTTTACGTAAAATGAGAACTAGTTACATATATAAGTGGAGAGATTTCGGCCTTTTGGCGGTGAAGTTGGAGAAATTATAAGAAGTCAAGCATCTCATATCTTCGGAAAGTCTCCCTTATTTTATCACAAATTTCTCAGTGTTAGGTTAGCCAGGCATTATTGACTTTGGAAGCAACTTTTATCTTAAAAAGGACCACATCTTGTTTACCCCTTGGTCCACGTACATCCTCTACAATCATGTAGCTAGCTACTAGCAAATCTAGTGAACGTTGATGAACAGGAGAGATTAAAAGATCTTCGAGCAAAGGAACTACTTAATTCTCAAGTGCATGTCAATGAGCAAACACACTTGATAAAATGTCTTAAATCTCGAAAGCTTTCCCATTTATTGCCATATAGGGATCCATCTTTGTGGTTGCTAGCTAGGGAAGGAGCTCGTTCAAGATTTTGTCTTTAATTCGAAAAAGAGAAGTTGTAGAAGCATATGAATTTCCATGATTTGTCGTGTTTGAGCTCGACTTTAGACGGGAAAACGTGTGGATGGGAGATTGCCAAACATGCACGTCTTCCAAATCTAGCTCCCAAATACGCAAGACAAATTTGTGTTTTGTGTGGTTTATACACCTGACCTCACCTGCACAAATCAACCATTAAATTAAAATCAAAAGGTGAACGATCTCAGTCGATAAAGAATCAGTTAGGAGATCAATCCTTAACCTACTTTTATTTTAATTTAAGTCAAAAAAATTTTTTGTCAACAATGTTATGATAAGGTTTCGATAAAAAAAAATAAAAACTAAATGGGTGTTTAATATTGTAATAGTTTTTATTATTGTCGTTTAAAAATACATAAATTATAGTTTTTTTTAATGAAATGATTTTTAAAAGAGTGCTTGTAAAAAATTATGATGAGCGATAATTAACCAAATCCTTCTAAATTTAATAATTTATTGTTTGAGTAAAATGCAGACTGCGTACTGCACCGAATCGCACAACAGAAATTAACAAGGTCTAAGAATGCACGTGGAGGTTGAGTTCGCCTTGGTGGATGTAATGGTTGTTCGCGTGGTTGGGTGCCTCGCAAGCTTGCGATGGTGGTGGCAGCCATAGTTGCCTCTGTTACTACTGACGACCATCGAAGCAGATAGGTGGAGACGGTGTTAATTTGTGGGTTATAGGTGCAAAGTTGGATTATCTAAATATCTTGAATTCAAGAGTGAGAGTGAACGATGGTTCGTAGTTGACTCAAGAACCCACAGATTATGTGGCTTATTGGCTTAAGAATGAAGAACAAAATGAGGACGTGGCTAAGTTGGAATTGTTGCTTAAGAATGAAGAACATGCTTGGAGAGAAGGCGAGGATTAATTGTATGTAAGCTGGGATTGTTGGGAGAGTAGAAATTAAGACGTGTCTGTTTGGTTTTTCAGTTCATCTTGTTTTTTTTTCCAGGACACCTGTCACAATATTAGGTGACGTTTGTTTTATGGAAAATACTATTCAAACTTTCTTATAAGTTGATCGTATGTTTTTCGGTCAAAGAAAATACTTATCTCAATTTCAGAAAACACTTTCTGATATTTAATAAATAAAAAAAATGAAACAACTAAATTATTTTTAAAAATAAAAAATTGTTAGACCAGAGTTTATGGATAATTGAGTTGATTACGAGATAATTTGTTATTTTAATAAATATTAATTTAAAAATAAAAAGTGATTTGATGTGTGTATTTGACTCATCAGTGTGCTAGACTACTGTTGTATTTAGACAACGCATGTGTGAAGCAACATACATTGTTTGAAAGTAGCCTTTCTTAATGTGGTCACAATCATGCATCCTTGCAACCTCTTTTTTTTTTTAGATGAATATGGTGTACTAGTTTTTAATTTGACGTTGATGATCTTTTCTCTTTCTTTTTTTTTTTCTCTTCTTCCCTTTTCTTTTTCTTTTCTCTTGACTTTCGCACTTGGCTCTCTAAGTTTTCAAAGTAGCTTTTTAATTTGTTTTTTTTTCAGATTTGATATATATTATTTTGATTATTATTTATTTTATTTGAAATAAATTATAAAATAATAAATCCTTTTTAATTTCATCTTCCTTTAACTTTTTCATTTTTCATACTTGATTCTCATTCTTTTGATAAACTTAAACATAAAAAATTTAATCATTAATGAGTGATTTTTCAGTTTATTTTTTATGACATACCCAAATATTAAAAAATATTTTCTAACTTATTTTCATGACATTGTCAAGCATAAAAAAATAATCTATTTTCCAGAGAATCACTTAAAAAACTATTTTTT
>Ga0325404_1002889_pt1 | contig 18348 bp, 9 predicted proteins | sample PopdelMetagenome_18_FD_205664 | JGI IMG/M metagenome (GOLD analysis project Ga0325404, IMG submission 205664) | Populus deltoides microbial communities from Bellville, Georgia, United States - Xylem-Control-R1 | ecosystem: Host-associated > Plants > Phyllosphere > Stem > Wood/Secondary xylem... | reverse complement strand
ACAAAAAACAACTTGAAAAGGCAAAAATAACCTTTGATTGAAGGCTTTTATCTTTTTTACTTTAAGGGCATTTAAGTAATCTAGTTGTGCTTTCAATAATGAAAAACCAAAACTATCCTTAGAGGACATGTGTGTGTGTGTGTGTGTGTAATGGTGTTTTAGTGTTTTTACTATTTATAAAAAGGAAACAAGATCTTATTGTAATACTCCTAATTTCCAGGAAAACACACAATAGGTAAATGGAAATTTCAGGAAATATTTTTTATACAAGTTTCACTGAAAATTCAGCGGAGTCTCTCTTATACCAAGAGGTCTCAAGTTATCGACAAGATCATATTACACTTACAATTTAAGTTTACAAAATAACAATGCATAATTCAATTGTTACATAATATCATCGTAGAAACTATATCTTGCATAATAACATCTTATAATGTAATTCAAGTGAAGTATTCGATTTCAACTATAAACATGCATGGTTAAATATGTATTTAGAATTACAAACATTAGATTGAAGTCATACATCCAAATTTACAGGTTAATATTACACTTCAAGTTTTAAGAGATAAGTCTTTTAATTTACAAGATAATTACATGGCCAAAAGAAAATGGTAATTAGACTAAGATCACTCATGACGTGACTCTTATGGACCTGAAAACAGAAATTAACATATACATATAATTATAAAAGATAGTAACAAACAATAACAACAACAGGTAATAATTTCCATGACATTTCTTTTTATACATAAAATTAGACATAAATCTCTTTTACAACATACATTTTCCATCTATTACCAATATCTATCTAATATCCTAACCCATTTGCCAGGAATAATTTTATCTTGAAAATCTCAACACAACTAATGGTTTTGAACACCATCTCCTTATAAATCAATTCTCATATGATACCAAGATATTCCACTATTTATATCATTAGCTTATCACATTCTTTCAGGATAACTAATCAATAAATTCTTTCTCATTCTCTGGAAGATAATTGTCACTACTAATGAATCTTATTAGTATCATTAGTCTTTCAATACCGAGTTAGACTAATTAATTTCATTCAAGTGCCGATATTAATATAACCAATTGATATTATTAACTATTTTCATCCCGGAATAGTTAATCAATTATTATCCACATCTGGTTTACCATCAAAGTTGTCGATGTCAAGAACCCTTGATATCATTAGCCTCCTTACCCGGAGTAGCTAATCACACCATAAATGGTTGTTGATACCAATGTGACCCATTACTCAAGAATAGTTAATCAACTTATCTTTTTCTCTTAATAAAGAGTAATCATGCCAGTGTTAAAAATCTTTACTAACATCATTTCTCGCTCAATTACTTGAGATCGACTAAGTAATTTAAGGAATGTCGGCACCAATAGAATCTCATTAATACCATTAGCTATCTAAACCCGAATAGCTAATCAATGTCATCTGAAATTCCGGTATGAATGAAACATCATTGATACCATTAGCTATCTAAACTCAGATAGCTAATCAATGTCATCTCAACATTTCATTCGTACCGATCCCCTTTCATTGTTCTTATTAACATCATATACATAAACTACCAAGTTCAAGGCATTAACATGCCCAACAATTTAAAATGACAGATAATAAAAAGCATAGGTGTTGGGCACCTATTTGTTGTAAAAGCTTGACTAGTAGTCCTCGGCTGCTGTCTGGGTCTTTTTGCTTCCCCTACATCAACAAGTATACCATGTCATTACTCGTGAGCGTTTACTCTTTCTAAATCCAAAATATATATAAATTTATCTTTAATCATCTCATTCATTATTACCCTTTTTTCTTAAATTTACGTCCCATGTTCCCATTAAATCCTTTTCCTTAAGTTTTTAAATAAGAATGCAAACCAATATCACAATCAATGCAATTCCTTGTTCGAACACTATTTTGTGTTTCGTCCATAAATACCATTATTAAGTTCATTTTAAGGCGTGACTTAATCCCTTGAAAAGCTAAGACATAAGGTTATAAGTCCACTAAAGGGACAAGAACCTATTTCTGCTCCTATAGCCCTTCGAGCTATCTGTTATCGAGATGATGACTAACTGTCTAGTAGGGTCTATCTCGACCCCCTCGAGGTTATAAGCCCATAACTTGATTTCTAAAACTCCAAATTATGCAAGGTCAACTTCCTTGGATATGTAACATCCAAGGCTACAATTTCTATGAGAGACCTAGTCCAAATCCCTCATTTTCATGCTCAAAATCCCTTTGGAAGACCAAGAGACAAAACTATCCATTTTCATTAACAATTCCGTAACATTCACATAATACCAATTTAACTTATCTTGATTCAAAATAAATTCCTTTCCATGTTATATGCACTATAATGTTGCAAAAGACACCTTCTAAGAACTAGTTTACCCAAGTTATGATCATTTTGCAACTCATCACAATTGTAGACAATTCTTTCAATTTAATTAACTTATCAATCTACACTCTTCTCAACCTTCTATAACACCTTCATTGTTATTCCTTCATGCATTCTCATCATTTTAATTTATATAAACACATTTCATCAAGTTAAGGATTCAAATAAAACACCATTCCTCGTATTACATCAATGGTCGACCACACACTTAACAAGGAACTACCAATTTCCTTTCAAAATTACTTGCTATTTCAACTCATTTCAACCCTATTACATGTCACAAGCATCAATTTAATTCAATTTCTCATTTACCCCAAAATTCATCATGAACCCTAACCTCAATTTGATGAAAAATCAATGGAAACTTAACAAATATTATAAGAACTTGTTAAATGGATGTTGAGACACCTTACTAAGGAGTAATCTAGATTCCAAGAGCTAAAAACTCAAGGATTCCCACTTCTGCTTCCTTGTTTGCTGTTGCCGCCCCTTCCCTCTCACTTTATCCCTAAATTCTTCTTTCAAAAACACTTTAAATCTAAGTTATTTTGTTTCCTAAATCCTTTAATATCACTAACTCTTTTCTTTTCCTTGTCTTTGTCTAGGTTACTCAAGGATTTTTCAAGTAAAATGGATTTTTCCCTCTCAATTCCTCCATGGTTGGCTACACCCAAGCCTTTTACAGGAAAAAATTATCAAATTCCCACGATGTCCTTTCAAATAGTAACTTATATAGTTACCGGGTATTATTTCCCCCGTCCTAGTATATTTTTAATATTGATTGGCGATATCAAAATTCATTAACTTATACCTCAATACCTTTCTTTCCTCATAAATCACTTCCATTAAAATTTAATTCACATTTTGAACCTTTTTTTTTATTATTTTTCAGGCATTTTCGCACTTCTATATTTAAAAATTTGTTTGCTAGCCATTTTTTTGAATTTCAAATGTCCATATCCATTCCCTTATTGCAAGTATCAAATCCCAAATTTTTGATTTTATTTGCTTAATTTCGTTATACACTTCCTTTAAAAATTTTATGGAACTCCTAAGTTGTACCGGATTTACATTTCTTAACCAAACATTTACAAGAAATGATTTTGGATCAATTTTCATATTCTTAACCCTTTTAATACATATATTCGTGTCCAATTATCAAAATTTACACGTCATTCATTTTATTTCTTTTACTCAATTTAAAACATTTCTCCAATTTTATATTGAATTTATACCTAGGGTTTACATTATTACTCCTATAAGCTAGGCTAAATGTTATTTGATTGCGGGGTAAAATCATAATTTCACTATTGGAACCCATAGTGAAATGTGTTTGGTGCTATTGTAAAGCAATTGTTCCTAACCCTCTTCCCTTTTAGTTTATTCTTGTATAACCTATCTTTTTTGTTCCTAGGTATTTTCTATTGAAATTCATAAATGAGCCCGAGTCGAGTGAGCGCACATGTGTGGCTTAAGCCCAAGACTATTTGCTTAGGCTCATTTACAAAAGATTTTTTAAATTTAACCCATTTATTGTCGTTTTTTTATTATATAACTAAATGAAACCAACTTATTATCAGGTTAATGACTCGAGTCACGAGTTTTTCTACTTATTTGAAATACGATGGCAGTGCTTCAACATGTTTTTCTTATGTTCAAAATAACTTTCGATCTAGCTCATGCCGCAACGTGGCCACCTATCTAGTTAGTACTAGTTTATAATGATGAAAATATTGCTTCAATTAATAATATTTTTTTTAACTACCTAGTAAAGGTGATTGACTAGCCTACCATTAAAAAAACCTTAAAAGCCATTAGACTTTTATTGTACACACTCTCAATTTATTGTGGATTCGAATATTAAATTGACCATTTTTCCCCTACCATAAAAAAACCATTTAGCTTAGTTAGGAAGGTAATTTGGTCTTTCCATTGGGATACAAATTTCATTATGAAGTTCATCCGGGATATAATAGTCAGTTCATATTTTTGTTGCACAATAAAATTACTAACTTGCCCTTAAAAGTTATTTTCATTTAATTAGCAATAAAAGGTGTTTTTGGCTCTTTTTTTAATTCTAAAATTGGAATGATTAAATTTCCTTTAAAATAGAATTTTCTAAGTCATGTGTTTAGGGGTGTTTCTTTCATTTCCTATAAGTTTTTTGTGTTATTATTAAGTTTGGTTAGGGACAATCTAGTCCTTTTCAATTTTTTAAAATTATTAAAAAAAGGTTGATGGTGAGTGCTACCTACACACTAAAGTGTGGAGCACCTCTACGCTTTTCTAGCGGTGTGTGAACTACCTTTCTATAGAGGAATTTCAACTTTTATGATGGTGTTGGAAGCGCCACGAAGCCCCTTTCCACGTGGGCAACATGTGTGATAGTTACGATGATGGTTTATCAACGACCGCTCCTTCATTTTCTTTTCTTCTTCTCTCTCCTCCCTTTGAATTTTGTGCTAGCCAATAGAAAAATCTTGTTTGTCCTTTTATTTTATGATATTTAAGGTTTGACCCTCAATGTTTTGATTTCTAATTTTGACTTTTAGCTCTTTTATCTTCTTTTTTTTAATTTCATCTTTAGATCTATGATCTTGATTTTTTATTTTTCTCGATTTTGATCCTCATTCTCTTGATTTTTATTTTATCTTTTCGATTCTTTTGTTAATTTGATTTTTTTTCAATTTTTCCCTTTAATTCAAAATTTTACGTTGTTCTCTTATTTTTTTTTTCAATTGAGGTCCTTATTCTATTAATTGCTATTTTTTAAAATATTTTTTTTGTAATTAATTTTTTTATTTCATCATTTGACACTTGATTTATTAGGAGTTGATCTTCGTGGTTTTTTCCCAATGTTTTTAGACCTGACCCTGGAGTCGATCTAGGGCTAGTATTGGGTCATGGGTCAAGTGAGTTGGCCCGAGTTAACCCAAGTTAACCGAATGTTTTGGTTTTATTAAAAAAAAAGCAAAAATGACATCATTTTGAAAAATAAAAACAAATAATCAACGAGTTTTGATTGGGTTTGCCCCAAGTTGACAGGGTTCTGGATCAACCTGAGTTTTTTTTTTTATTGTGTCATACTGAATCAATTCTCCCCTAATTTATTTTGAAATCCGTCCCAATCTTAGCCTTGGGTCACCTTGTTCATAGATTGTCCGACCTAAACTCGTCCTAACCTAAACCCATCGGGTTAAGCTGAGTTTTAAAATAGTTGTATTCCACATAAGGTGCTTTTGATTTCATCACCAGCTTAGGTCATGAGTTTGAAAAGATAACACAGGTTGACATCAATTTTTTTTCCAATTACATATGTCAAAGTTGTTCATTTTGAAAAATGATTTTTGTTATTTTCCTTTCAATCAGGTTATCTCCATCTCATGATCTAGATAGGAGGTTTGGCTGGGTTGCTCAGGTTTCTTTTGAGGTCGTTTTTTTTATCCTTTTTTGTTTTGTCCTTCAAAATTCAATTTTTTTAAAAAAAATTAAACTTCATCCTTCATCCTATTTTCCTTCTATTAGGTTATTTTGTTCACTGATTCTTTTTAAAATTAAACTCCATCCTTTGATGATCTCACTTGCGAGTTTTGAGTCGAAATATTATAATTCAATTATTTTTTTTGTTCACTGACAATCGTTATTTTTTTCAATTTTCTTTCTATGATGTCAAGTTGTAGATATGTTTTCCTTCTTTAAAATACTTTGACAGCGCTTGAACATCATTTTTTTATATTACAAAAAATTCAGCTCGGCCTGCGGCGAAGTGCTGGCCACCTTTCTAGTATTAACTAATTTGTTTCACTTAATTTATTAATTTATTTTTTTTTATTTTCTAAACTATAAAAATAAGTGAATGATTGAGAGAGAATCAAACAACTATTAATGATGGTTTTCTGACCATTAATGACCATGAACTATTAATATGATGGTTTTACAACCATTAATGACTATCTTAAAAGAGTTTACATTACGTTAAGTTAATAACTAGATTTGGTGCCTTCGCTTTACTGCGGGGCCAAACTACATTTTTGCGTAAAAAATGATATTTAGCTACCACAAGTGTGTTTTAAAGAAGAGAAAAAATATATGACTTGAATCATAGATTCGACTAGATCAAATAAGCTAGCTTTTAATTTAATTAGATGAAAAAAAGGAAACATTAATAGATGAATCATATTTAAAAAGAAAAGTGATTAGGATAAGTCGAGGAAAAAATATTTTTTTTCAAATGAGAACAAACGATGTATCTTCATTCACAACTCATTAAATATGAAAGAATGAAATGGCATAAAAAATGATATAAAAAATCCGGTCTTGGTCAACTTAGGCATCATTACAAACCTATAACCCCGATAATCAAGGTCGAGCCAATCTGAGATATCCTGCCAAACCCGCAGCCCATATTATGAGATTGGAAAAACCCGATAAAAAATAAAAAACATTTCAAAGCTTTAAAAACAAAAACAATGTTAATTTTTTAAACACGTGACTCGGGTCATTAGACCCGAACTACCTCCCTTATTTGAAAAAAACCATGAAGTCCAATTCTTAATTAATCAAATATTAAAGGATAAAATTAAAAAAAAAATTATCCAAAAGGATTAAAAAATATATATCAATTAAAAGAATAAAGATAAAAATCCAAATACCAAATAAATTTTATATTTGATTAAAAGGTAAAATTGAAAAGAAATATTAATTTAGCAAAAGGACTAGAAAAAATCAAAAGAATGAGGATCAAAATTGACATAAAAATTAAAAATAAATTTATGATTGAAGGGTGAAATTGAAAAGAAAATAACTTTTTCAAAGGGCCAAGAAAAAAAAATAGGAATCAAAAGAATGAGGACTAATTGAAAAACACAATCCATAAATTTAGATTGAATGATGAAATTAAAAACAAATAAAACTTTTATAAAAGAACCAAGAAAAAATTAGAAATAAGAAAAATAAGGATCAAATTGAAAAACACAATACCATCAATTTTGATTGAATGATGAAATTAAAAACAAATAAAACTTTTACTAAAGGACCAAGAAAAAAAATAGAAATATAAAAAATAGGACTAAATTAAAAAACACAATACCATTAATTTAAATTGAATGATGAAATTAAAAACTAATAAGACTTTTACAAAAAAGTCAAGAAAAAAAAACATAAATCAAAAGAATAAGTATCAAATTAGAAAATATAACATTTATAAATTAGGATGAAATAATGATATTGAAAACAAATAAAACTTTTACAAAAAGATCAAGAATAAAATTAGAAATCAAAAGAATAAGAACTGAAGTTGAAATACCAACAATAAAGAGGTTCAAGTTGTAATTTTCGGAGGATGAGAGAGAAAGGAAAAAAATAAAAAAGGTTCACTAATGACAAACCGAACCATCAATGCCAACACGCTCCTCTTTATAGGGAAGAGGACATGATGACATTTCTAATAACTGTACGGAAGGTCCTTTTCATACACTGCTCTCATCATCCGAAATGCTCGGGCGCCTCCCACGCGCCTTTTGGTTCTGTATACACACCTGTCTTTTTTTTATTAGATTTATTTATTCAAATACTGAATTCCCCTGATCTGACTTAGTAATAACATAAAAATCACTGTGAAAAGACCAAAAAGCCCTTTGACTCAACTTTTATTTTTTTTCCTTTTAAGATTATTCTAGTCATTAAACAATGCATTCTAGTGTTATATATTTGTGCAAATACCAAATTTTTTCTTAGTTGACATTATAATAATGAAAAAACCATTATGTGAATACGAAAATGGCCATTGACGACATATTTAATTTTTTTTGCTTTAAAAAATATTTTGATCGTTTCATTATGCAATCAAGATGGGAAAATATTTATTTATCTCATTCAATTTAGTAATGATGAATTAGTCTTATAAAAAGATTTCAATACCCTTGATAGTTAGTGTTATGTTTTTTCGGTAGAGGGACAATGTAACACCTCGTAATTTAATACATTCTTAAAGGAACTTTGAGCCTTAACTTAAGAAAATGTGTATTTTTTTTTTTGCCAAACTTATCTAGGACTTGCCGAAATTTTGACAGAGTTTCCCCTATAACGGAAGGTTCCAAGTTATCGACAATCATCTTGTACACACCTTATACTCATCTTTCAATCATATCATAATTATGTTGAACCTCAAATAGCACATCATTCATGGTACATGCATAACCTTTCGCATATTTCTTTCCTATTAACACACATAATTTAATGATAAATGGAAGTAAACAAACATTAAGATTATAAATACAAAATAGTATCGTTTTATATCCCAACACTTAATGTAAAAGGAGTGTTATTACATATTACGTCATTTAGTTCCTTAGAGACAAAATACATTAATGTTTATTTTCTTCTCTAATCATACAAAAGGAGATTAGAGGGCCTAAAACACTACTCCTGGCGTGAATGTGAAGGACCTGCAATTTCATAATGTATAGAATAAATATAGTAAGAATAAAATATAGCATAGAAGGAAAATCACATAATAGATGCACATATAATGAAACATATATTCAACGATACGCAATCATAGTTTTTTGAAATTCTAATTTAACCTTCTATTATTACATCTCTATTCATCGTTCTTGGAATTGTTCAACATTTTCTTTTTGTGTCTTGTTTCACCTCACAAGCGCATTTAATTCATTATAATATCTACCATGTGATTTCTTTCTCTCCCTCTCTTTATATCAATTTTGATCCCAACATCTATTATACCCATTATGGCTCTTCCATATAAATAATCAAACTCGTTACGTTTTTTTTATCCAATTTTGATTTATAAATATATTCAACTTACATATTTCTTGTGCCTATTTTGGCACCTTCCAATGTTTTTTAGATTTTCAGTAAAATCTCCCTTTATCATGGAACCTATCATCATTTTCACAATATTTATATCCAGTGCATCTTCAATTAATATGAATACCATACATACATCAATTAATCAATCTATTTAATTCATCTACCTAATCTCATTTTGCCACTATAATTAAGGCCAAATTTCATTATCCTTCACTCATATGGCTGACTAATTATACAATTCTTCATTTACTTTTTGACATTATTCTAAATAGTAACCAAATTACTTGTTGTTGAATACCGAGTGTCTAGCATATGAAAATTTTAACCATGTTGATTCATTTTTTTTTAGATTCTAAATATTATAACAATTTGTTTCTGTGCGTCTTCCATATTTGAACCAAGCTCTCTAGGATCTTATACATTAGGTAGAACAATTGGAAGTCATTATCGTAGGTTGTTTCATCACTATTATTAGCATCTTATTACCCTATTATAATTACCACCAAATTTTTATCATGTTAGCAACAACACAAAACCTCAATACAATATATTTACATTATTAGTTATAATTTCCTTTTACATCCTCCATGTGCACACGATTATCAAATTGTATCAATTACAATTCATCAAATAATTCAAAATATATATATATATATATATATATATCATTGAATTCCTCAATTGTACAACACCTACCATCATCAATGAACTTCTATTCTTACATCCCAAGCAATATGATATTTACCTCCATCTTTTACAAGGATTAGATCTTCTTCAAATTTTTTTTGTTTCTTCAATAATCCATAACATAAACATAATTTACCACTTTTTTTTAACAGTTAGGTGTCATCCAACATTCATTTATAGTTCGACAGACCAATCATTCCGACAATTTTAACACCACACTAGTTAGTTTAACTTAAATTACATATTCCGGTCATTAGAAAAACTGATGCCATTAGCCCATTACCGGATAATTAGTTCCTCAGCCCATCTTATTCCACAATTTCCAATCAATATCCGCCTCTTTAAATCTGAATGAATAATCCTTTCAAGATGTTAATCCTCCTTTCATTAACACTTTTAATCATTCCTTATCGGGAATGCCATTGTAACACCTCCCCAAAAACTTGGAAGGGAATGCCGACACTAATGAATTTTTATTAGTGTCATTAGTCGTCCATATCATGACCAACTAATCAAGTTCGTTGTAAATGCCAACATCATTGCCTTCGATTGATGTCATTGACTATTTCCAGCCCAAAATAGCCAATCAGATTTTTCTTTCCATAATACCTTGAAATATTTTCAGAAATGTCGATGTCAAGATTCTTGACATCATTAGCTTTCACTTCAGGAATAGCTAATCAAGTTTTATGTGATTGCCGATATCGACATCGACAGGCGATATCATTAACTATTCTCACCTGAATAGTTAATCAAGTTCAATATCTCTCATTTTCAGGGATGATCATGCTGATATTAGTAAATCTTACTAACATCATTAGCCTCCGCATTCGGGATCGGTTAATCAAGTTCGAGGAATGATCATCAACGAAGTCGATTAATATAATTCATATTCTTAAATCAATCAAGTACTCAAATTCATTTTAATTTATTGTTTATTTCACTTTATCCTTTCTTTTTGTGGTTTCACCCATAGATGCAAAGACCAAGAATTTAACAAGTTAGCAAAATTAAAGTTATGTAAAAAGTGTAGGTATAGAACACCTACCTACTGCAGAAGCTCGGCTCGCGCTCCCTTGTTGTTGTTGTGCCCCTCATGTGGTCCCTCCTCAAGCTCCTACTATATAAGCTCTTAAGAAGTTAGGTTTCTCCTTTCGAATGCTTCTCCTACATTTCAACATAACATCCTAAATCAATATTTGAATCTTCCTGATTTATTCATAAATTTATAAAATCAAATACTTTTGTAAACAATTTCCATGGATGTATTTTATTTTCTTGCTTGCCTTTTAAATTCATTTACATTAGAATTTATTTACACTAACATTAAATGTCCAATTAACTCAATTCTTCATCAATGATTTTCAATGTCCAAAAGACACGACTTTTCGTTACTGGTTTTCTTCTCTCTTTTTTTGGTGTCCAAAGACATGAATTCTCGTCACTGATTTTCTAATGTCCCAAGACATTTAATTTATCACCAAACAATGTAATTTAACTTAAATTTCAGCAATGACTACATATACCAAAATTTTCCAAAGTACACTCAAAATGATTCCTTATATCATAATTCAATTTACAACATCCCTTACCATGATTTCCCATTCCAACACAACCAAAGTATTAATCAATCACTATTCTTTATAGAATTTAACTATACAATCACTTATCAACACATTAAACATGACTCAAACACAACACAAACAATTCTCAAACACTTTCATCATCATTAAACCCATTGCAATTATCCTTAGTCTCAAAACATACTTTTTACGCTAAACATCAAATTCTCATTCAATATTTCTCAAATCAAACTTAAAACATTATTCTATAAATTTAGAATTCAATAAATCCAAATAGCGAAATTATACATCATCATCATTAGAATAACATATCCAAGATTAACATACCTCTAACGGTTAAATCTCTCTATATCAGAACAATACCGAACTAACTTGAAAATTGGAGACCTACTGTTCGGGATGTATAATTTTTGGTATGAGTGTTTGTTTCCAATCTTAACTGTTCAGAATTTATATAACATCTGGATAAACAACATATCCAAGATCCATACCAATCCAACGGTGCAAAGATGATATAACGGCCGACGAACGAGGTTGTCTTGAAGGGTGATTTTTCAAAAATGTTCCCTCGGTGATAACTCTCAAATGAAGTCTGATATTGACAATTGCTCATGTCAGAATGTAGGTGAAATTAACCATAATAATATATCCAAAACTCAACCTAATCCAACAGTGGAAAGTCAAGATATGGCTACTGAAGTTCCTGCCATGTTGCCATCCCAAAACCCATAGTTTCAAATCAATTTATTCCTTCTATTTTTCTGCTAATCAAGCCATTATCATGCAATTAACCTTAAAATTCACAAGAACAATTATTCCCCCAAAATATTTACATGAACCCTAGAATTTTAAACTTGGAGGTTTTCTTCTCCTCATGCAAGAGCAAGAGAGAAAAACAAAATTACTTGAAGATATGTTCCTTACCTTTACTACTTTAACTTATTTAAGTGAATTCTTGAAAAAATCTACAAAAATCACTCCCTCTTCAAATGTACAGCTTCTTCTCTTTGTTTCTCTCAAGCTCTATAACTCTCCAAGTTTAGTTACTTAATTTGTTTTCTTGGATATTATCCTTCTAAGAACACTCCTTTTTTATTTAGCTTGAAGAAATGGAAAGAAGATGAAGAAAATGGGACAAAACAAATGGTCTCCCTTCTGCTTTCCTTTTGCAAAGGACATGGGATGTCTTTAAAGGAGGACAAGAGAATTTTTTTGATAAAATTACAAAAATTCCCTTTTTAATGGCTTGTGTGTCATATTATTTAATTTACCTGATTTCCAGTACTTTTGTAAAGTTTTTCCAAAATCTGATTGCCATGAAATTTCAACCTAAGATAAAGCAATATGTCTGGAGATTGTTTATAAAATCTCAGTCTGATTCAACGGTCGGATTGAGATACATCATCGATACCATAAAACTAGATAATCAGTGACTTTTACGTCAAAATCTAAATTTCATGCATTAATTTATTTACTTAGATCATCATGAAATTTCCTTATAATTTATACTTAATAAATTCTATATACCCCATTTATCACTAATTTTTCAAAATAAAATTTTCAACCAAGGTTTACATATCTTCTCATTTTTCTTATTCTTTTATCCATTAAAACTCATTACTGGTTTTGCCAATGTTACGAGTTTTAAACTAAAAATCACAACCCTCCTTTCAACATTAACAATACCTTTAAATTTATTTATGAAGATCATTATCTCTCTTACACAACACATTTATTATCATTCTCATTATTTATTCATTTCTTTCATACCGAATCTCCATTACTCATTACTCATTGAGACCTCATTACTTCAATCCTATGTTTTATTTATTTATTTATTTTTACAGGGGTTTATAGACAAAATCACTATTACATTGTTCCAATGAACAATTGTTTTGAATGTGGAGCTACAATGTTTTTCCAAAAGGTTTTAGCTTCTTTTAATGGTTTTGTAACAAAATAATATTTTGTATAAATAAAAAAATTAATTATAAGTTTTTTAAACACAATTAATTATAAGGTTGTAACTTGTAAGGATTCTTTTCATAATAATGCTCAATGTAACTAAACTTGTTTAATGAATAGATAATGTACTAGATGTGGGCTCGCGCTATATAGTGATGCCATATTATTATTATTATTTTTCTTGTAAAAAATGATATTTAGGAGTCGCAAACATGTTTTAAAGAAAAAAAAATCATAACTCAAGTTATAGATTTAATTGGGTCAAACAAGCTAGTTTTATTTTAAGTAAATGATAAAAAAAAAATGGCAATGAAAGTAAATATACAATTTTTTTAAAAAAAAGCTATCACGATAACTTTGGAATAAAACCTTTTTTTAAAAGGAGAAAAACAATGTAATTTAATTTTAAGCCAATTAAATATGGAAGGACAAAAGTGGGTAAAAAATGAATAAAAAACAACCTGAGTCAACCCGAGTTAGCATGATAGACATGTAACTTGGATAATAAGGGATGAGCCGCGAGCCAATCTGAGTTAACCCATCAAACCTGCAGCTCAGGTCATGATATCGACATAATTTGATAGAAAATAAATTGAAAAAAATCACAAAGCCCATTTTTTTTAAAAAAAAAACAACGTTGAATGATGAAATCAGAAAAGAAATAAGTAAGAAAATAAAAAAGGATATCAACCCATGCTAAATTTTCAAACGCTTGACCCAAGTCATTAGACCGGAAGCGCCATACATGTAAAAACAACAAAGCCCAATCCCCAACAAATCAAATGTTGAAGGATGAAATCGGGAAAAATATCAGTTATACAAAAGGATCTAAAACAAAAATAGCAGTTAAAAGAATGATGATCAAGATTAAAATAAAAAATGAGTTAGAGGACAACTATGAATTTTTTTATCGAAAGTGAAATTGAAAAGAAAAATCACTTTAACAAAAGGACAAAAGAATCAAAAGAATAAGGATCAATTTGGAAAAAAATATATATATATATATATTATAAATTTGGATTGAAAGATGAAATTCCAAACACGTAATAATTGTACTAAAGGGTCAAGGGGAAAATTATAAATAAAAACAAATTAGGACCAAATTGGGAAAAAAATAATATATCACAAATTGAAATTAAAAGATAAAAGTGAAAACAAATAAAACTTTTACAAAAGAATCAAGAACGAAAATTAGAAATCAAAAGAATAAGAATTGAAGTATAAATATCAATAATTATGAGGACAACTTTGAAATTTTGAATGTTGAGCACAATTTTTCGAGGGGAAGAGAGAGAAAAGATGGAAAAAAAAGCCTAATCGGCAACAATTCATCCCGTTCCCACCAAGAAAAAGACACCACAATGATTTCAACAACATTATGAAAGAGTATTTTTGACAATTAGAAGGCGTAAATGTGTCGTCAAAAGGCCGTGGATGCCTCCTACATGTTGTGTGCACGTGCCAACCATTTTTCCTATTTTAATAATATTTTACATTTATTAGAAGATTAAATTATCATCGACTATTTTGATAAAAAAAAAAAAAACAGGTTGAAAGGACAAAAAAACCCCTAGTCGCAAGCTTTAAAATTTTGCTTTCAAGAGCAATTGAGTTATTTTATTATAAAAAGATGAATAAGTCTCCTGTTTCTAGTTTTAAAAATTTTACTTATAAATATATATTCATAATTTTACTATGCTTTCAAAAATAAAAAAGATAATTTTATCTCCAATCAATTTAATAATAACTAATAAACTTTGCAAAAAGATAAAAATACCGTCTACACCAAGTTTATTAATTTTTCTTTGAAAACAACAGAACATAGGTTTGGGACTAAACTGAGGTTTCTCCAAGAAAAAGAAAGAAAGAAAAGTCAATTATATTGCGCACCCGATAATGCAAATAAAAACAAAGAAATGATGAATTCCAACTCCGAGTAAAAACAAATGCCATGTTTAGAAAAAAAAATATAAAAAAACAAATTTTCTTTTCCATTTTTCAGTTTCCTTCTTCTTTTCTAGTATTTCTTTTTCAATGAAAAATTAAGAAACCAAGTTCATTTTTTTTTAAATTTCAGAATATTTTTCTAACTCGGAAAACTAATAATATATATTCATAATATATTATTTATCATTAGGAGAAAAATGAGAAATAGAAATTGTATTTCTAGACATTTTTCATATTTTGACATACACAAATAATTTTTCTCATATTAAAAATATTATCTATTTTTTATATTTTTTATTATTATTTTGAGAGAAAATTTTCACCTGATTAAATAATGAGATGCAAGAGCAAACATGAAAAAAATAAAGTATTTTCACTTGTTTTTTACTTGTGGACTTTCTATGAATTTTGTTATTTTGTTTTACTTGTGGGTTTTCTATTTAACAATAATTTTTTCCCTACAATTTAGATGTGAAGGTTTTGATAAGATTTTTGAGCTTAACTGTAGATTAATTTAATAAGTTATTGTTTAATTTATAGTATAAAACATAATTAAGAGAATAAAAACCAAACTGAGAGAAAACAAATCATGGTGGTCCATCTAGAATTGAAGTGGAAAAGTTATATCTACTCCCTATATTTAGTGTTGGCTTTGTTTTAGATCCTTTTAGTTTTTTAAATTTTAGTTTTAGTCCAACAATTCATTGTACTCATTTTCTAGTCTCTTAATTTTACAGAGGAGAGAGAACTTTGCGAAAAACTGTGAAGAAGAGAAAAAAATTATTAGTTGGTCATATTTTAACAAAAAAAAAAGATGTTCTTGATTTCAACAGATTTTACTTGACGAGAGCAATTCTATTGAGATATTTTTTACCCTTTATCTTGACATAAAACATGGATTATGGTTGATAAATATATTTTTTTATTTGGTGTGATTTTGTGTTTTTGGATCAATTTAAAATCGTTTTGAGTTGAGAGATTGGTTTATTAAGATTATAAGTGTGTTTATTAGATAGAAATAAGTTGAAAATAGTTTTTTAAGTAAAAAAACCCTAGCCCTAATTTTCGACCATCTCTTTGGCAATCGAGAACTGGACAATCAAACGATGCATCGTTGGATTTTTTTTATAGAAAAAAGATGAATGACATGTATTAATACTTGAGAAAAAAAAAGATCAGGTGCATGGACATGACCTTGTAGATTCGCATGAATGGTTTTTTTTAATGGGTCAAGTGGCACTCACCCAGGTCTTGTTGTTTAATCTCTTTTTATTATTTAATTTAAATTTAAACACATTAAAATAAATTTATTAAAAATTATTTCAAATAAGACTAGCATTTTTTTAATAATATTAACAAACACTCTTTTTATAGCACTTAACTATTTTTTTTCTTGTTTTTCCTTAAATTTTATTTGGTCGCTTTCTTGTTAATGTATTTTTTTATTGTATAATTCAATGAAAAATGTATTCTAAAAAAATTATTAAACCCAACCAAGTCCATGATTTAAGTCATGAGTTTCATATGTTAAATAGGTTGACTTGTTTTTTTATAGAAAAAAAACGTGGTCATCTCAATATTTTTTAAAAATAAGGTACAAGGATCTTGTCTCAAAATATTTTCTTTTTAAGACCAACCAGATTTTGTGCGAGTTGATCGAGTTGCGTTTGAACCTGCTAATACAACCAATTCACATAAGGTCAACTCCAACCTTGTTTAATTTTAGAATGGAGTCTGACATGGCCTCAACCTGGTGGGTCTTCAATTTTAATAGAAGAATAATTAAAAAAATTAACTAACATTGTATTTTAGAAATTATTTAATAAAATATTATTCAATCTTTAATTTTTTTAATAAGATTATAACATATTTTTTTAATATTAGCAAGCGCTCTTTTTGTATTGCCTTTCATGATAATTGTTTAGTATCTTCTTCTTAAATTTTATTTGATTGCTTTCCTATGAACGTCTATTTTTATTATTATATAATTAAACAAAGAAATATTTCAAAATAAAAAGTTATTAAACCCAACCGAGTCCATGACTTGGATGATGAGTTAGCGTAGGTTGATCCAAAATATTGTTATCTCAAAATATTTTTTAGAAAAATTGAAACGATTGTTTTTTGAAAAAAAAAATTATAAGTTAAATTAAGTTTTAAAGAGGTTGATTAGGTCACGATTGGATCCGATAGGTCAAATGGATCACATCAGGTTAACTTCAACATGGTTTAATTTGAAACCCAAGCCAGACATGGTGCAAATCCATGACCTATTTGGCGAGTGTGGTAGTTTAGCCCGATTTGATTCATGTTGATCCAAAACATCATCATTTCAATCTTAAAAAAAAAAATTAAAACGATGATGACTTGAATGTTTTTAATCAAATTGAGTTTCAACCAGATTGACTAGATCATGATTGGACCTGCTATGTCGAATGGGTCACATCAAGCCTGCTCCAACACAGTTTGATTTAAAGTTCAGATCAAGCAACAAGGCACATTGGAGAGCCAAGTCAAATTAATATGAGGACAAATTATAGTAGAAAATTATTTTGTTTGAATTGAATTTGAATCATTACTATACATATATAGCTACATGGGCTTTGCATTTATTTCAGGCATTCGCACCAATCGTGACTTATTTTCAAATAACTCATTTACCACTACTAGAAATTTGCTTAATACCAATGGAATTACTGACGGAATAATTCATCAGTAATTTGTGGTCATAATTACCAACAGAATTTTTTCCGTATGTAATTCAGTCGGTATATACCGACGGAATACTTCGGTCGGTATATATCAATGGAATTACAAACGAAATAGTCAAAATTAAAAAAAGCTGGTTCGCTGACGTGAAAGTTTTTGCGGGCGATTTTACCAACAGAATTACCGAGGGATTCAAACTGGGATCTCCG
>Ga0325404_1002883_pt1 | contig 18362 bp, 12 predicted proteins | sample PopdelMetagenome_18_FD_205664 | JGI IMG/M metagenome (GOLD analysis project Ga0325404, IMG submission 205664) | Populus deltoides microbial communities from Bellville, Georgia, United States - Xylem-Control-R1 | ecosystem: Host-associated > Plants > Phyllosphere > Stem > Wood/Secondary xylem... | reverse complement strand
TGTAAGTATCAATGAACTGTAGAGGCACTAAATGGTTTCAATTCTGTCCTACCAGCCCCATTTCATAAAGGGATATGATATTAAGAAGCTTTAGATTGACCAAATTCAGGTACAAGCAAGCAAAAATCTCAACAAAAAAATGACACAAATAAATGACTGTTTAGTGAACATCAATAGAGAGGGTACATCATACGAGACATTCTACCTGGATTATGCTGCTATTACTAGGACAATAGAGAAAAAGAAGTCAAGAGAGCAAGTTATGGGCCAATTATCTGCAATTTTTCTTGGTTCTTCTAAGACAGAATCGCCACTGCTTGATAGGTGTTTGTTTAGAGAGTAAAAGCAGTTAAATGTTAAGGGGAATACAGTTAGTTTTGGTTGGTAGACATGCTGGGAAAAGGAAAAGTTAAGGAGGGGTGACATTCAGCCCCTGACTGAGGTTTAAGCATTAAACTTGATGAGAGGGAGGTTACAAATTTTTCATGGGCTCAAGGCTTTCTTTTTTCTGCCTTCTGTCACTATCTCAAACTGATAGACCATCCCTATTTTACTTGCTTGCTGATGTTGGTCCCGCTAATAAACATTATTGTAGTTTTTATAAAAGTTCAATTCAACATTTTACTTGGCATCTACATTTATTGGGGCCAAATATTATGCACACTCCCAGCTGAACACCTTTAACACTTACCCCTTATACACTAATCTCTATTTCATTACTATCATGCCATACATAACCTTAATAGCAAATTCAAATTACATCCCAAGAAATAAATAAATAAGGAAAACAAAACATTGCGGTCCTGAAAGAATAAAAGCACCAAAAGGGTCACTCTTTGTTTGGTTCTGACATGGGCATTTTTACTATCTAGTTATGACTTACTGAGGTCAGTCTGTAAAACCTATGGAGTAAGACTAAAACCAACTGACAGCCACTAGATTCCTTGGTCTGAATGCCTAGTTTCAGTCACTATCACGGTTCAGAGATTTTAAACTTACAAAAAAAAAAAAGCAATTAGATAAACAAATTTCAGTTACAGTAGTTTATTTCAAACCTATGCTGACATAAGACTTACTTGTACCAGTTGAATAAGCCGACACCAACCATAATAATCAAAAGCCCAGCACCTTTCAACCAGGTAAATTTATCATGGAAATAAATAACCGCAACCTGAATGAATACAGAAAAAATCTTAAGCAGATCACCAGCAGTAACAGCGTTCCAAAGAGCATGTACTACCAAACACTGAAAAATATTCAAGACTTCTTATAGAGAATATCATAGCAATGAGCATCAACTTTCATAAAACTTAGAGCATGTTTGAGAATGCAGCTGGCCGCGCGTTTCCAAAAATTTTGAATTTTTTTTTGCTTAAAATTATTTTTTAAAATATTTTTGGATCGTTTTAATGTGCTGATATTAAAAATAAATTTTAAAAAATAAAACAAATATTATTTAGATGCATTTTTGAGTGAAAAACACTTCGAAAAGCAACTTCTATCACAATACCAAACACGCTCTTAAAAAGAATCCCATTGAAATCTGGAAGTAAGCCTCTGAAACTAATGGAGGTACAGGTTTTCTTCAGAGCATGGTGACAGCACAATGAAAATACGAAAGATGCACAGCTAACAAATATCACTGCGTGATTCTACAAACATCTTGATCCAGGGTTCATGCCAGGACTTTAATTAATGAAGTTCCCTCTACATCTATTCTACAACTATCAGAAAGGCAGACACCTCTAACACTAATAAAGATAAAGCACGGTGTTCAATCAATCATGATAAGCTGCTGAGAGATTTCATTGTGCAAAAACTTGAAAGTCAAGGGGCAAGACTGAAACATTGATGGTTGTTTTCAGGAATGAGTTTTTATGACCATAGTTCATGCCTGACTCTGATTCTAGAATGGAATTCCAAAACCATGATTTTTTTGAACGAGGCAGCCAAGCACCCAAAATTTGCTTTTTCACTCGTAACTCTTTTTTTTTACCATCTCTAACAGGACCCCAAACACCATCCATGCATTAGTGTATTCATAGATCAACATTTTGCAGAATTAATAGGAGAACAACGGTGTAGAAAAATGCTTATACCAATATAGTCACAGCCTCCTTGACAACACCAGCTATTGTCACTGTGACGGCACTAGTTACTGAAATAAGAACAAACTCCGTTAAAACCTGCAACAGAAAAAAAAAATTAATTTCCCTGACAAAAACTTGGTCCAAAAGAAATGGACACAATTTGTCAATATTATATAACAGCTGGAATAAACTAGAAAACTAATTTCCAATCTTCAAGTAATTTATACAATTAAAACACAATTCTCCACCTCCCTCCCTTGAAAAAATGAAACTCAAAAAACCCCAAAGAAACTCAAATTCAGAAAGAAAAGAAAAGGGAAGGCTTGTACCATGAAAAAAGCGAGTGTTCCCCCAAAAAACATGAGCAGGCAACTCCGAGCAACATGCCATGAATTATTGAAGTAACTTGTTTTGTTAAATTCATGCCATGGATCTAAGACAAGAGAAAGAAGACCGGTTGAAATTGCCATCACTGGAGTCACATAGCTCATCAATGTAAGTGGATTTTTCAAACCTGAATACATCCCAAAAGCACCATTATGTTGTATAAATAACAGTATAATACGAAGGAAAATACTATTTTCTCTACATGCACAAGGAAATCCCAAAACTGAATTACTACATTAACCAAACCCTTTCCATGAAATTGACCTATCTGTATCAATACTATATCCATGTAAGGAAATTTCATATTTACCTATCTATATCGATTTTATATCCATGTTCCATATTCCATATCTATGATCTTACCAGCTTTTGCACCTGCGAGCAAACAATATTTATAGGACTATATTTGAATAAAGCATCTTTCTGGTGAAGTGGCCATAAATAAACTTGCCAAACAAGACAACTATTTTTTAACGAACACCTATAAAGGTCATGAATAAAAATTATTCCTCACAAATACACGTCTACAAACATGTAAGGTAGCTAATTTGTACCCAAAAAAATGATAACGATAGCAGTTAAATCCAAATAGCATTCAAGAGTACTATAAAAATGTAAAAAATAGGAAAGCAGAAAAACACCTACCATAGGCTTCTTTCTTTTCAGTTTTGATCCACGCATCACCAAATAGGGAAATCAAATTCCAGGAGGGAAAAAAAAAGTAAGAAAGTGAAATTTAGAATAAAAAATGGTTGGTTTTCAGTAAACAAATACTTTAAGCCATGTATCTCGTATAGGAACAGAATTAGACATACCTGCAAGAGAATTTGAGTCATGCACCAGCGAAATCCAGACATTACAGCAGCAAGCATAACAAATACAAATCCCCAAAACTCAAATTCTGTCTCTTTCGCAACTGGATTCAAAATAAAAGTATAAATGAAAAAAAGAAATTGAAAATGATAAATACCGAAACAAATCTCCATCAGAAACAGAAAAGATGAAGTTTGGTGATACAGACAGTAGCGATTGACAATTAAAATTCACTAAAAGATAAAAGGTATCAATAGCACTATTATCATCATCTAAGTCACTTGGACTAGCTTATCAGCATTGGATACAGATATATGTCAAGGCGTGATATACCCCAAAAAAAAAAATACCCTCCATTTTAGGATGGGAGAACATTTACTTTTCAATTGGATTTGGGTTCCAATATTCTTATAAATCAATAAGCAATAAGTAAATGGGGTATTAGATAGTTCCACCTACCAATTTCCTTCAACTTAACTTTCTTCAATGAATAATTAATTGGGTAGCAAATCTTTGTAGCAAAAACAAGTAGAGTCGGTATTTATGTAAAATAAAATAAGTTAAATTTACCATAAGCTTCAGGGTTGCCCCCTGAACAGAGTCAAAAAAACTTTCTGCACTACAACAGACATACAGCCTTGACAATCTCCACTAACAGTCTGAAATTATTTTTTCTATGTTGAATCAAGATTGATGTGGCATTTGGAAATAGCACCAAGTCCTTCTGGCAAGGTTCAACGTTCTCATCTACGGACAAAGCTAATACCACATGATATACCATTAAATCGCACCCCTAGTGACTGAAACTACCATGGTCACCTGCTTCATTAATTTCTCTTATCAGTCATCATCATGTGACCACCAACACCATAATGAATTTTGCTGACTGAAACTTGGTGCGGCTCTCACAATTTTAAAACAAAAGGCAACTCCCTCTTCTATACTACCTTGAGGTCAGCTAGCATCCTAGTTTAAGAGGAAAACAAATTTCTTTCCTGGGAGTGTTTGTGAAAGCAAGGTCCTAAACAGTGCACACTCCTTCCAAATTGTCATCAATAACTTAATCTAATATGTTTCCATAAGAAGCCTAATAAAACATAGGCCACAAATATTACTTTTTCTATAAGAAAAAGGTGCACATTGAATGATTAATCAAAATGAAAGATGATGAAATTGTATACCTGTTAATAAAATTCCAACAGAGATTACCATGATGATACCAAAAAGCTTCGCGCTTGGAGATTCCAACCTTAAAAAAATATAAAAATAAACGTCTAGAATATGCAAAAGATCTTATAACTGATTCCTCATAAAGAAAAAAAAAAGGAGCATGAATGAACAGGTTAGAATTAAATATAACAGAATAAAGTGGTATAATATAAACAATGATATTAAGAGAAACAGAAATACATCTTATTACATTAAAAAGAGGTGTAAAATGGTCAAGAAAGAAAAAAAAAAAAAGAATTTCACTAGGTGAATAACAGTTCAGCTAATTTGTATATCGCTGCAATATACTGTCTTATATGCTTGTATGAACAGTTCATCTTATCATTATTCTTTAAGGTAAACATGTTCACAAGCCTGTCTCAAAATGTCCTCGTCCACAAGCAATATCTATATATTAGACACTTGAGTTGGTGTTCTTAACTCTCTTTGCATTTTTTAACTATCAATGCACATAGTAATTGCATAATTCTTTAGGTAAAATGGGTGGCAAATGGTAAGTGAAAAGTGTTTGTCCTCAAATACATTTCTGTCTTTTATACAAAAACATACTGAGGTCAATTTTTTGCTAAAAGTAAAGGTTAAATACCAAATTGGCATTCAGACTTCATATGCTACTCCTTTGGTTCCACAGTAAGCGTCTAACCCCATTTTTCAAAATTTTATAATTGGGAGGTTCATTTCCACATGTTCTTGGCCTACTTCCATGATATCACATCTGATTTTTAGTTCTTTGTATCAAAGTCTTTATTGTTGTTTGAAAATGGACAATTCATTCATGGAAGTATGCCCTTACCTTGTTATTCACGACCAACAACTAAAACAATTCAAGATATGCACCAACTTTTTGTTTATATGAATTGAGAATTATGCAGTACTAGCATTCTGGATAATATACTAATGAGGATGATATTTCAAAATTTGTTCACTTTCTTTAATTTTAACTTCGCACGTGTAGTTAGCACAGGTTAGATATTGGTATATAGCTTTTGACCTTATACAAGGAAGGTACCCAGGTTCCCACTACAATTAAAATTTTATTCTTATGCTGAAATAACTATGTTAGAAGACAAAAAAGAAGAAAAAGAAGAAAACAAAAGACATAGATTGCACATCAGCCCCCTCAATTGGCAAAGCATGGATGTAGAATTATTCATTGTTCTTTTATTACCTGGCAACAAGAAGTTTTCTTAATTAATGAGAAAAGTTAAGAGTTTGAGATGAAAAAAAATAGAGCTACTTCATTAAAAAAATAAAATTAGATGATGAGAGACAGATTACAGTAAAAGAACACTGGTCACATAAGATATTTGTATTGGTAAATAAGCTAAACTGACAAGAAATTCACCTGAATGCAAAGGCAAATAGAATGAGAAATATTGGAGCTGCAGATTTACACTATACAGATAGGAAAAAAAAATGAGTTAGTAAAATAACCTGTCAGAAGAAAAAAATGATTACCAGAGACGTAGTATATAGCAATAAGGTAGAGAGAGCATAACTAACCATTGTGGCAAATGTAACAGAGATGAAAACAAGGGACACATTGCTCAAGTTAACATCGAATGCAGTTCCAAGAGCTGTTGGTACAACTGTGAAAGGGAAAGTCCATCTGTAGCATTAGTTGATAGAAAAGTTAATTGGCAAGTTATAATAATTTCACAGCAGAATCAATAGAAGATTTCAAAAAAAAAAAAACAGTAGTAAAACTTAAATAATAAAATCCATTATATCTCATCACCTGAAGTAGCTGATGAAATTGTCAATTAAAAATATTCTTTAGATGGTAGCATCTCCCAGTGTCTAGGAGTCGTGTGCTACTCCTTATTTGCATAATCATATAATTCACATAGAAGCACATTAGCAGGGCTGGCTATGGTTATGGCTATCCTTATATGAATAAGCCAAATGCGTTTTCACTACAGAAGCTAATTGATTTCAAATCAACACAGAGTTTCATTGTAAACCAAAAGGAGCAGTCCACTGAAAATTTTCTTCTTTTGAAGTTGAAATGTCATTCAGAAAGCAGCACGTATTTTACACGAGACTGCCAACACCTTTTGAGACACCAACTTATCTTCAATTTACCACGACTCCACTCTAACCAGGATAACATCCTGTTTCGGTAACTAGGTGATACATAATATTCAATGATAATCATAACAAAAGGGCTTTCCAATCTCACTACAGATCAGTTACAGAAACTAGCACAGAAGCCCTGTAAGAAGAGAAAGACACTAGGTTTTATCAAGGGTCAGTTAATTCTTAAACCAAAATGTTAATTCACTCTATCATAAGAGAGAGAGAGAGAGAGAAAAGAACAGTGACCAATTCAACAGCTTTTCCAGCCATTTTCGCAGCCAATTCGGACTATCATCCCTGAACAAATGAAAAATCTTGATCCCACGGAATTCTTATTCGAAATCCATGACTTCATTACGGAGTTCAGTATTTAAATTTTAAAGTACCTAGAATTGATTCCCACACATCATTTACAGAAGAAAAACAACTAAAACACAACAAACCCAACAATTATCAACTCCAATTTCGACACTAGTTTTAAATATGATATAGGAAAACAGAAACGCAATAAAGAGCTACTACCTCTTATAAAATAATCCTTCCACGACATAGCAACATTCGGCCGAAACCGATCAGACCAGTACCAAGTAATAGCCGTGGATAAAACAGCTTGCATTGTGAAATGGAAAGTATTCATCAGCAACGGAGCTGGAAATCTCCCCATATTATCTCCTAACAGAGTCTTATTGTACCTAATCAATCCAAAAACAAAAAAAAAAACACCACCCACTAATTAAGAGGAAAATAAAAAAAAATGAATAAAAAGAGAAAAGGAAGGTGAAGAAAGACTTACAAGGTTAAAAAAGTGCTGAAAGTGTACCAAACAAGAATAAAAAACAGAGTCTTCAAAATATCAGCAGCAGATACAGGAGTAGGAGGAGACTTATTAAACGACAAAGAATCCATGGCGATGCCATTGACATCGGAATCGACATCAGAATTCCTCCTCCTAGAGTTTTCAATGTCGAAGGGAACGCACTTGTCTTCTTCAGAATCATCATGACTCCCTCTGTTTCTGTTCTCTAAATTACAGCCATTCAATTCCATGCTTGAATTCTAATAGATCTATCGATCTTATGATTCACTCAAAATCGATCGGGATTTGAAGAATCTACCATGGGAGAGATCTGGAAGAAGAAATCAGGTCTTCTTGTGCTGCATTTGGCTGATAAGATCTAAAATAAAACCCACGAGCACGAACCCTAGCATGAAGTGAGAGGGCTTTTTGTTTGGGTTGGAGTAAAAGCAAGGACCCTCCCCTACCTAATTTTGTATCTGGTAATCTGTCGATCGATCAGCTAAAAGCCAGAGACAGTCGAGTTTCGTTGCCGGTCAAATCACAAATTAGTCCCCCAAATTATAAATGTTCTCTTGATTACTCCTGAAATTATCAATTTCTTAGACTTGGCCTTGGCCCCCACCCTTTTTTTAGCTTTAAAGCAAAGCAATAAAAATCACCAAATAAGTGTTTGGTGAGACTTTAGATATTTTATTAGATTATTTAAAGTATCATAGGTTGCTGGATTGAGACTTTTTTTACAATAAAATCGTAGCCTCAAAATCTGAGAACATCTCCTTTATATTTTAGTCCCAATGATCCAATAACCTTACAATCTCAAGTTTTGAAAGCTTACATGAAACATCTATTTTAATGGGAAATACAACAATATAAAAAGCATGACATGTTATTATAATGTATTTAGTAGGTTATTGCTTGGAGAAATATATCCTAAGAACATGAATAACAATGTGATAACTACGTGAAAGAACAAGGGTATTTTATACTATTTATTGCTTTCCACACCAATTCATAGAAGTTATTTTATTTTTTAATTAATATAGATGTTCGAATTAATTTATATGTATCTCAACTAGTTTTACAGATATTAAAATTAACGATCATATAAAACTCTAATAATTATGAAAGAACTTAAACTCGTAATTATTTAAAAATAAATTTAAAATTTAATCAATTAAACTATGGGTTATATAAATAATTTTTTTGACAGATATACTTTCTCCGTTGGTACAGGAAATGCAACATGGAAAATCATCAAACTCTGCTTTCTTTCACGGGAGGGTGCAAAAAATCACGGGCCGGGGTCCGGCGGAACAGTTTTTGTCTTCGGCACGAACAGTCTTTGAAGCAGCCACCTTTTTTTCATAGGGTTTCTGCAGATCTGCTTCTTCTATGCTTTGATATTTGCCAGAATACCTCCCTTTTCCTTTCCTATCTGTGTATAGATTATGTTGTTACAGCTTAATGCCCAAAAGTTTCTGCTTTCTTTCACGGCCTTGCACTTGATGGTATACCTAGGACACCAAACTAACTGGAGCTTAGATTCTTGTTCTTATCGTCATTGTTCATAGTTAACAAGTAATAACCATTGCATCCAGATTCAGCACAGATACAAAGGTGCAACTGGCTATTTGCCATTTATTTTTTAGGGTTCATCACGACTCGTATAATGGTTCATCAGTAAATCGCCTTTGCGCCATCTTTTTGTTACCGTTACAATTTACCTAGTGTTCAACTTGGAAGTGTTTATCAAAGCTTTAGCAAGGAAGCTATGGCATCGAATCGGTTACTGACCCAAGGCTTGCAGTTTTATTGCCTTACGCCCACCTTCAGACCAGTGAACTTGGCAGAGAGAGGGAGAGCAGAATATGAGACCAGAACAAAAAGTGATGATAGAATTATTGGATGTTGATTTGATTTATTGTAGCTTTTAACTCCTCGGTTAAACCGTTCGCTTTAGGAAAATGAATGGGATTTTCTAAAATGATCAGATGCTTGTTCCAGTCAGAAAGAAAATGTGATACCCTTCGAAGCTTATGGATTACATCAAAGGTTTCTGTTGCTTCTGCCTTCAATCACTGTATTCCAGCGCTATGCCTATGCCATCAATAACTGTGCAGAAGAATGAACATCTTCAGGGCATGAGGAGACGACCGCCATCCTGCTGATAGAAGGATTTTTAAGTGGCTATTCTTGTCTTTGATTCAGGCTGCTCAAGATCTTGCCTAAACTCAGCAGACATCTTGGCAAAATCCTCCATCTGTGTCCTTTTCCATTCCTTTTGACAAACAGTAAAAACAAATAAGCAAGCATGAAAATAGAGTAAAGGAAAATGTAGCCATGAAGTCATCAGAAATATTGACTGGATCATCATTGGCAATGCATTGCCCAACACAAACCTAAAACAACATGGAATAAAATCCTAGTATCTCTATTTCTCATTTTCTTATCATCCCTTCCAGAGCAGACAGTCTTAAATTCACAGCAGGTCCTCCACTACCGTTAAGATCATCCAGCAGATTTACAACAAAGCCTAGCGTATTTTTATTGAAGAAAGAAACGAAAGAACCTAGGTGTAGGCCTGATTCCATCTTGAGCTCGCATCACCTGAGACACAGCGACTTTACCAAATGACGCAGCCATGACAAATCTACAAGTACGTTTCTTAACAAGATAATACTGTTGTTGACCAGGCATGAAAGCATTATAACCTCGATTCCATCTCGTTCTCTTACCTTTTGGGGTTGCGCTAAGACTAATACTTTTGATCATGCATGAAGAGATTTGTCCTTGTGCCTCCTCGAAATCCAAAAAGAACAAAGACTAAGAACAGGTACGATGACAGGATTTATCATTTTTAGACTACTAGATTCTCACAGTTTTAGAGCAAAAGTACATCAGCACGAAGCACAACAAACCCTTGGTAGGAGGCTTGAGAGTTCATTGAGTGTAACTTCAAGACAAATGGCCAGAGAATAAAAATAGCTACCATGTAAAAGAAAAGACGTGCAGCCTATTCTAGCAGCCTAAAAAGGATTATGATGATAATTACAATCTCAGAGCAGAAATGCCGATAGTGAAGTACCTATTCCATTTCAATTTGCAAACGAGGTTATTTGTCCCTGGCAGCGACCAATTAATTAGCTGAATTATTGGATAGTGAAAAAAGGAAACTAGCTTGGATTGATCAAGACTTTGACACAACAATCGGGGTACGAAACAAAGCCATCCACCATTGCCCTAATGTTTCACTTTTTGCTGTTAGCTATTTGCTGAAAGCAAAAATGGAACTCATGGTTCGCGATTCATATAGAGCATTCCCCTCCTCTTGAACCTTTTTTACCCCAGACCAATGCCTATAGCAGCTACCTAGCAAAGATAAAATTTCAAAAGCATTAGAAATTTACCTCAAAATCCCATTCCCCATACAAGTTGGGGTCATTTTTGTCTGACCAAACATAAGCAAGTGCTTGTGTCTTATTAGAATTGTCCTGCAAAATATCATCACCATCAATTACTTTCATCAACAATATATAGGACTCTACAAGAGCCATGCGGAATGATCTTTCTCATCTGCTGGGAGAACTTCCCCTTGAAACCAATCATACACTTCCAACATACAAAATACAATAATAAACACTCTCCCACCGCACAGAGGGTATCTGGCTTTATGTTTAAATTTAACCCGTCCATTCATCTAACAGGCGGACTCAAAACCACACTACCTTTTCGCTCTTTTTTCATCAACTCGTGAGAAACTATTCAACTTTGAATGTCTAATCTAAGGAAAAGTACGATAAAACTAAAAGGGCGACACGCCTCCTAATTGATTGTTCTTGAATTAGAAAAAAAAAGGGGGGGGGGGGGATTGTTCATGATCAGTAATGTTCTTCACATTCAATTCCAACCTGCTGAGAAGGAATTGGCAGCTCACCTTCTTAGCAACAAGAAGTGCATGCAATCAGTGAAGCATGGACATCCCATTTTAATATGTAACAAGAAAGCATTAAAGATTCCTTGAATTGAACTCACTTACCATCAAAGAAACATCAACAGTGACTCTTTCATACTCAACATCCTCAAATTCATCTAAAATGTATAATTCTGGATCCGTGATGCCATGTAGAACCTGGATTAAAAAGAACCCATTACATTGGATGCTGTTTACGATACAAGAATCAAAATCACCACGAAGAAAATATAAACATATATCATTGCATGTTTATTGAATTTAACCAAACAGCACTCGCACACACAAACGGCACCGACCAAAACTTGAGTTCATAAGAAAATTAAATGATTGCTAAGATTAAAGAAGTAAAAAATTAGGACTTCAATATAGAAGTGAAACATTGAGGTATAGAACAGACCTTGCCTGAGACTTTCTTGTTCTCCACAGGTAAAATTGCAGGGTAGACACGCCCTTTTATGCTAAACCTGTGACTACAACACAACAACGACGAAGATTAAGCTATAAACCAAAAAAATAATAAAAATTAAAATAAATCGTTGGTTATGATCAGTTTGAACTAACATTAATAAAATTGAAAAAAAAAAGAATTTGAAACGTTGGGAGGAAGAGTTGGTATGAAATGAAATCACAGGCTAATTTAAGTTAGAGAGAGAGAGAAAGAGACAGACTAGCCGTTGAGGATGGCTGGAGAGGATTGAGGGATGCGACTCAAGAGGGCACGAACAACGTCATCAGAAAGAAGGCTGCCGTACACAAACACGTTGTGGACCTGATTGCCGCCTGCTGCCGCCGCCATTGCCATTGCTATGGCTGCTGAAGAACTACAAGACAAGACAAAATGGTGTACTTGCGTATCTATGGCCACAAAGTAGAGGACACTCGAATGTAATATGAAACTCTCATTTTGGTCCTCAAAGTACAAGATTAGGAAATGTTACCCTTATTAATCGCACGCACAGTATTCGATTGATTGAAGGCCTTTGGGTGTTTTAATATTCTCAATAGTTTTGCGAGATTGGGATTTGTTTGAGTGGTTTTTCTTTCTTGATCCATTTATTAGAGGTAAAGTTATGAAATTCAGTACCGGTTCAAGGCTAGGGTAATAGGTAGTGAAGTTCATCAATGTTGATTCGGTTAATATAAAATAATATTATTTTAAAATTTTAAAATAAAAAATACATTGTTTTAATTTTAACCTGGTTTCGAGTTGAACTAGGTGACTGAAGAGTTACAATTTTCAAAGCTATTCATGTTAGCCCAATCAATAAGTTAAAAACTCCATTATTTTTATCACTTTTTAGTACCATAAAAATTTTCCTCTTCAGCAGATCGGATGTGATTCTCTCTTGTTTCTCTTTTTTTTTTTTCCCGTCTTTTGGTATTACAAATTTGTTGATTGAAAATAAAAACAGCATGAATTCAGAGACGTTCTGTTCTAGTCTTTGGAATCATGAAGATCATTACTGACCAGTGACCACTTCGACTCCATTTGCATTCAAACCCCCAAAGACTCCTTCCTGATCTCCCATTTTTTCACCCCCCGGAGATTTTCAAAGCGTTCTGCTCTTGATCCCAAACAAAATAAAAATTCAAATCAAACATTCAAATACAGACCCTCACATGAAGGAAAGGATTTAAAACTGTTCACTATTCTCTTCATTGAAAATAAAAAGTTGCATGACATTTGTTGTCCCATCACCTACTACTTTTTTCCAGCCATTTGGCTAAAATAAGAATTGATTAGCATCTATGCTCCGAATTCGAACCTAAACTTACCAAGGTTAGAGATATGGCATTGTCAAAAGGCTAGACAGACTACTACAAAGAACAACTCTTCTCTGGTTTGAAAAGGCCAACAGAAGATTCAGAATAGTATAACTGGGTTATCGAAGTTTTGTTTTAACCACTGATTGGTCTTCTACCTTTAAGAGTCCATCACGACTGCTTCTTGAAATGAACGAAGTTGAAGGGCTGGCATGTGGGTTTTGAGAGCAGCTGGGGATGACCCAGATATCTTCTTCTCCACGGGAATTCCATTCCCTTTAGTTCCAAGAACCCTCCTCACCTCTTTTGCCAGTTCAATCACCATGTCATCTTCATGACCTGTTTTTACACATTCAGGTGCATTATTAGCAAAAATAAATTCAATAAGGACAGGCATGCACTTAATATGGTGTATTCATTGTGAATTATAAGTGTACAAAAAGGAGAAAAAATCTTACCTATAGCAAACATGGCTCTTTCTAGCGAGAACAGATAGTCTCTGTTGTTCCCGCATGGTCCATGAGCAGTTGCAATTTGCCTGAAATGTTACAATTACATTACAAAAAGGATCTATAACATAATTGTTTATGGACAGAACTTCATGCGAGCAAATAAAATGATGGTTCTAAAGGATTAGAGATTGTGTCATCAAACGTACCTAGCCATTTCCTCCAACGGGGCAGGCCCAAGGTAGTACTTGTTTGATACCTTGTCTGGAGTGGAAGTGAAACTGCAATTATGAACACATTCTTTTAAGAAAATCGTGCAAAAAGAAGATGAATATTATAGACTGTCTCTTTTAGCTAAAACAAAAATGTGAAATCACAGGTGCCGAGTAATAAACTTACACTATAACTCCAGTTAAAGCAGGCTCCGAGGGTTCCCCTTCCTACATGGAGGAAACGCACAGATGGATTAGAAATAAGAGGGCAGAGAGCACAAAAACAAACCTAAAAATCAATTGGCAAATTCAGAAACTTCAATAAAAAACAAACCATTATCTTACCTTGTAAAAGTCTACGAGGGTCTTTTTATCATATTCGCACTCTCTCCTTTCCAAATACTACAGAAGAAAGCAATGCACATCAATGTCAATACGTGCGAGAAATTATAATCAGTAGCTGCTCCTGAAACGAAGGGAAAAGATTTCCCAGTTTATAATGAATGAGCTGATTTTAAGTGAATAAGCATATGAGTTTCAAATTAATTGCCTTAGTTATGCCACTCCATTTGAGATCATACCACCTACATTTATCCCATCAAATTATTTATAACCAGTTCTGCACAATCTAAGCAATGTCAAGCTGTAAATACAGCAACGGGACATACCTCCATTGCCAATCTTTCACTTTCAGGACCTCCCCGAACACAATAAGCAGCTCCCCACTACAAGAAAAGAAAAGGGAGGAATAAGAAACAAGGAAAAACACAAGTCTATCGATACTAACAAATTACTAGAGAGTAATACTGCAAAAAAAACTTCTGAAAAAGATGAGCATTTTTGGCTGACCGTCACCACTAACAAAACCAGTTAAAAGGCTTGAGAAAGTTGCTAAGCTGTAGTGCTTACGCAAATAGCTCCTTCAACATTTTCCAACGTGCAAGTTCTTGCAGGACTTTCAGGTGTACCTCTGTGATCAATGCAAGCTGGTATACAGATGATGAGATTTGTTAATAACAGCTGAGCTAATTAAGACTATAAAAACTCAAGATTATTACTATAATTGACAAAAAGACTTCAAATTAATATACTAATAGAGAAGAAACATACCAAGATCAAAAACACGCCTGTAGTCCTTGATAAAGCCAATCACTTTCTCATCATATTCAAAACCTGGGTTCCACACCAATGAACCATAGCCAAAAACCCAGAAAACCATTTTTGCTTAACTCCTGAGAAATCATTCCATTCACACAATTAACAAAATCATTAGAATTTTAGTCAACATCAATAACAGTAGTTTTGATTGTCCGTGTTCCCCAAAATCAAAGAATTAACATAAAATCAAATAACAACAGTTCCAATTCCATGGTGCATTACTGTTTGCATTTATAACATAGATCAGAAATATTTTCCCTTGACAAAAGATTCTCACTTTCGGCTACACCGCATTAGACCGAAGCAAAACTTAGATTACACGATAAAATCAAGGTTGGAAAATTTCACTGGCTGGTAATAAGTCAATTAAAAAGACAATAAATGACAGACTTTGTTAAGGTCACAGGAAAGACAAAATACAAGAAACGGAAATCTGAGACAACAAAAGATGAAATCGAACAGGAAAGACCAAAAAGATGGGTCTTACAAGGAGTGGAGCAAAATGGAGACAATGTTGCGTGACCCAAGTCCAAGAGGGAGAAAGCTGAGATTTATGAAGATGGTGGCTGAAGAAGGGCAATGGCTGGCTGATAGAGAGAGGAAACAACAAGGGAGAGAGATGAAAACCGGATTTGAAGGACTCTCTCTCTCTCTCGTTGCTTCTCGTTTTTTAGGAGAAAGGGATTGAGAGAAGGGGACAAGAGAGACCCTATTTATTGAGGAAGGAGAGGAGAGAACGGTGAGAGGATGCTTCAAGTTGTTGTGTCTTCCCTCCTCTCCACTCCTCCATCCCATCCCATGCCAATGCCACCTGTGTTTTTTTATGTATACATATGTTTTGCATGCGTTTCTTTGTCTTTTTTTACAAAAAGAAAAATAATTTATTTTTCTAAATTAAAAAATATAAAACAATGTAATTTGAGGAGAAGCATGTGTAATTACAGCATTCTATGTCAACGTAAATTTCTTTCTAACAGTATTCAGTACTATTTGTCCTTCAACCTGTTTTTAAAAATTATATTTTATTATAAATATATTAAATTGATATTATTTTTTATGTGATTCTAGATAATTTTAATATTCTGATATTAAAAATTTAAAAAAATATTCATATATGAATAATAATAACTAGTAAGGAAATATATGTGAATTTTGTCTCTTATCTGTCAACATTAGCTTTCGAAGGAATATTATAGACGTTATTCCATGGGGTTTTTTTATTGGCAAAAACAAGATGAGATTTATCTTGAATTTGGAAAAAAGATTTCACAACCTCAAGTTTAAGATAAGATGGACAAGTTCATCCCAGTAAAAATGGTCCACCACAATGCTACTCCATATAATTGATCTTATTGTTTTCTTTTCCTCAATTTCTCCTCTTATACTCATGAAAGTTACAATTTTGCTATAATTTTTTTAAAAATTCATCCAATAATAATAACTTGAATCTCTCAAGCAAAAATTAAATCCAAGTGTAGCAATTTTAGTTTTACCAGTTTTAAATAAAAATAAACCAAGCTTAATAGAACTAAAACAAGTCAATTAGAATTGGTTTCATGTTCAATTTAATTCTGAATTTTTAAAAATCTAAGATTTAATTTAGTTATTTTTTATTCAAAATCAAACCAAAACAAAAATAATTATTATTACTCAGTGGATAATAAGTAACACTTTAGTAGTTATTTTTTATGACTCATTTTGAAAAAGAAAAACACAAGGAAACAAGAAAAAACAAAATTCACAACTCCCTAAAAATAATTAAAAGAATATTTACACCTATAATTTGTTTCCTTTCATATATCTATTTCTTTTTTAAAAAAAAATGGATACAATATCGCTAATGTATCTTTTTCTTTTTAATAAACCTATTAATTAATCCATCGGCATCATGAAATTTCTCGTACGTGCCCATCATGGTGTTATTTTTTTAATAATTATTAATCGATACATGATTATGGATGATGTATGCTAACATAAAATCAAATCATATATCCATCAATTCTCCATTTTCCCAGGTACATTGGATCTGGACTGACTTTTAGATGGAAAGGGTTACCTTGCCGACACCCTTGTCATTTAAAGCTGCTAAAAATGACGTCATGCTCTAGTAAAAAAAACAAACAGAAGCCCGTTGAAGTAAATTAATAAATCCGTTCGCAGGTTCATTGAACCTAGACATCGTCCACTCTTTCCATTTATAGTATAACCATCTAGGTGGTCCCGTGGGTTAAGAGGTTTGTTTCTTCTGTGATTTCAGTTTCGAGTTCTGTAGTTGCTCATATGATGACTATTAGAGGATTGTATGGTCGTTAACTTCAGAATCCGTGGGATTAATCGAGATACACGCAAGCTGACCCGGACACCCACATCAAACTAAAATATATATATATATATATATATTCCCAGAGATCACATTATTACAGCAGATAGATTTATTACTTATCCACATTTATCTATATCTTTTACCATTTCTGTGATGTATAAAACGAGGAACCTTATTCCTAAATTTTACGGTTCCAATTAGTGATATATGTATTAGTTATTTTTTAAATTTCATCTTAAAGAATAAATGTTTACAAATAAGAAATATATATTATATGAAAATATTTTTATTAGTTTTAGTGGATTATAGATTTTATTTTTTATATCCTCTTTTTTTAAAAAAAAAATAATATAATGTCACCAATGTATAAGAAGTCAACTTTTGATGGGGTAGGTATATTTCTCGATGTTTAGATTTTGCTATACACGTTGCTGTGATATTTACTCTTCACATAAAGAATGTAATTGTCAACTCAAAGTTTCATGCTCTTTTTTTTTTTTCTGGAAAAAGTCTTTCTAAATTTATACTCCAACCAAAACAAAAACAAAAAAAAGAAAACTTTTTCTTGGTAGATGTGATCCGTTGGACATAGATCCAATTTTTTACCCTTTTTCGACTCCTTAGAGTTTGTTTTTGTTTTCATTGTTCCTGGTAGTCTCCCGATACCGCTGGATCGGGCACTTTTATTCTGATTATTAGTTTATTGCACTCTTTAGCTATTTAATCCGTGATCTGTGCGTGGATTGCATTTTTTTATAAAAAAATATATTGGATATACATGCTATTTTAATATTGTTTTTTACTTGACAAATTTTAAAGTATAGATTGAAAATTTTGTTCGAGTATATAATTAAATAAATTAATAATTATATATGTAAATAAAAAAAATCATTAACACTAACAAAAAAAAATATAAAAATTAAGAGATAAATTTAGATTAAGATATTCAGCCACACAAAATGATACATTTACTTTATTGTATTTATTAAATTTATTTATTTTAATCAATAAAATATAATAAAAATAGAAACATAAATGAAATTAGATGAATGAATCAACTCCCTATAAAAAATATTACACAAGGC
>Ga0325404_1002880_pt1 | contig 18380 bp, 12 predicted proteins | sample PopdelMetagenome_18_FD_205664 | JGI IMG/M metagenome (GOLD analysis project Ga0325404, IMG submission 205664) | Populus deltoides microbial communities from Bellville, Georgia, United States - Xylem-Control-R1 | ecosystem: Host-associated > Plants > Phyllosphere > Stem > Wood/Secondary xylem... | reverse complement strand
CATTTACAAAAATTTGGATCGATTTACAGTATAGTATATAGTATAATGCGGGCCAACTAACTATACATGTGAATGAATATAAATATTCTAAAATTTTATTTTATAAATAACAGGAAGAATATAGATATAATAGATAGCTTGCTAATGACTTCTGGGTGCCAATTGCCGTCCCTAGAGCCAAGAAAGACGTAGTCGAATTTGGTCCGTGCGTGAAACGAAGGATATAGAGAAGAACACGATGCTCTTCTTCCTTCAATCATCTTTATGACTACATCTTCTTTACTTCCGTTCATTCAATTTCTTTTCAATTTTGCCCCTGCTCCTCATCCTCTTCCTACTACCACTCCTCCTATTAAATTTCTGAAGAATAACAGCCAATCAATCAATCAGTATTAACTAAAAAAATAGCTCTCTCTCGCTCTGAAGAAGAATTGATTGCTAAACAAATGTCAGGTGAAGCGGCGGCGTCGTCTTCTGGAGTGGTTTTACAAGGACTCGACGATGTTGAGGAATTCATTTGGGTCTGTCCGTCTGTCTTCCTATTTTCTTCTTCTTCTTCTTCTTTTTACAAAAAGAGAAAAAAGAAATATAATTGTCGTACTGTAATTTTGCAAGAATAATTAGTTTCTGCCAAAATGTGGATAACATACCATTAGATATCTTATATATATTTGAGATTTCTTGTTTTTGATAGACTACTGTGATTTTCCTTTTCCCACGCGTTTTTGACTGATTGCCTGCTGAGAAAATGTGAAAAAGAAAAAGGAGAAAATTGAAGTATAGTTGTTGATTTAATTATTTTTCTTTTTTAGTTTTTTAGCTGAGAAAACAAGAATTCTGACCTGATCAAATGTATCTGTATATTACAACTGTTGGTCTATTTTTAAAGTGTTGTTTCTTTTCTTTTCTTTTTTTATTTGTGGCAACGTAGCACGTGAATAATATAATATTTTCTTGGAAACCAAACATGTTATTTTGATTGTTTCCTCACTGAAATTTTGTTTTGTTTCTTTTCTTCGATAAGTGTTTGATAGTTTAGTAGAATCTGTGAAAGGACAATAAGTGTTTATATTGCTGAGAAATCCAATGATAAAAAAACATGAAGCAAATTTGATGTCTCTATTTTTCTAGCAAAAAAAAAAAAAAAACTTGATAGAAAACTGGAAAATAATCTGCCTTCATTACTTACTCAAGTAAGGAATGGACATTTTTATTAATACAAGTTTCTGCTATTTTTTAGAGACAAATTACAGTTTCCAAACAGCTGTTCCTATGATTTTTTTTTCTTCTTCTGTGTGTGTATTGTGAAATCTGTTAGATAAAGGTTCTAGAATCTAGTTACTGTCGGGCCTAAACTTTGCATCCAATTGGGAGATAGGATTTTGTTTCATTGATGTGCTGCTCTTTCTACAAAATTATCTTTACATCATGGACTTTTTATTTTCTTGTTGAAAATGTAATACACTGTATTTTTGGATCTGAATGAGAGAATGTTAAAATGCAGGCAAATGAAGGAGAGGGTTCGTTGCCATGGGACCGATTCAGTCATGTTTTTGATCTTGTGCAAAATGGAAACAAGGCATTCCGGGAGAATCATTTTGAGGAGGTGATTTTTTTCCCTCTAACTGTCTGTGCCTGTTCTCCACTTCCATTGTATCTCAAATGCTTCTAATGCTATGGAAAAATTGTCGAAGGTTTTTTTTAAATGATAAATGAAAAGGAAAGATGAGAAGGTGCAAGGTAAGGTAATGGGTGGGTTAAGTTAATTACCTTGTAATCAAAGGTAAGCTTTACTTATAGTGCAAAGAATAGTTGAATACTGATGGTTGAACAGTAATCCAAGGCTTAGCAACAGTATTCTTTTTCAATTTATGCAAGCTTGTTTTGCGAGTAAATATGAACGTGTAACAGTACAGAGAGATGAATTGTGAGTTTTGTGAGAATTGCATATGGAATTGTGAAACAATCACTTCAACTGACCACTACAGTGGTTTGCCATGGCAGCACTAACCCCTTATTCCAGGTTGCATTTTCTACATACATCTTTCCCAGTCCAAGTTGCCTTATTTTTATGTTGCTCTTTTGTTACCAAACCTCAGCAGAAATGTTAGTCGAACTCCAGAGCTGCACTCTACAATGATATGATTAACCAGTGTGGTTTGCTGATGAAATGAAAGGAAAAATGAATTTTCTTTTCTTTTAAAAAATAGTACAGTCAATAACATCCAAATTACCTTTAGATTATTTAAGCATGCGGAGGATTTTTTTCTGTTGTGCTTCTTATCTTTCCCCCCATTGAAATTAAAACATTATCATAGTCCTTAGTCCCAAAGGAAGAGGTACCAGGAACCATATATATGGAGTTATTTGGTATCTTATTCATTGGTTCTAAGGTTTTAGTAATGCTAGCAAATGGTGCTCGTGGTCAGGGAGATGGTGATTTGAGAATCTTAGTGGAGTAGAAGTGCAGGCAACAGTTTTTGTTATGTTTACCCTTTAAAAGGTAATACTAACTCAAATACACCCTGATGTTCATAGAAATTCTAAATATTGTTTTGGAAAAGAAAATTTTCAAATCTCTCTTTCATCATGTATATAGTTATGGTCATCAATACTAACTCATACTCAATGAACCTAATTTTCCTTTAGTTTCTATTCCTCTGTAGTGGAAACTAGAATTGTAAGAAATCATCCAAAGCTTGCTGCTTTTGTTTTGTCATATTTGGTGTATAAGGATGGACAAGGGTTAGGAATTTGAGTGCATGATGATTTTGAACTTTTGCAATTATGCATCTCCAAAGAGAATGAATCTGTCAGTATGGTATGCTCTCTTAAGAAATGCAGCCAGTTTGACTTAATCTGGAAAAAAAAAAAGAACTAAAAAAAAAGAGACAAACGTTAACTACTGAAACAGGTTCATTTATTACTGATTTATCAGCTCTACTTGAAAATTAAATATTTCAAAAATAGGCAAATAAAATTTATATCTCGTGTCATAATGCTGTGTTAATGTACTACAAATACATTGCTGATAATTCCAGTCTCTTGCTCAGGCAATCAATTATTACTCAAGAGCCAATAACATTAAACCCGGTGATCCTATTATTCTTGGCAACCGTAGTGCTGCTTATAGCAGGTTTGCTTTTACTGATAAATTATTTCCTTTAATTATTTATTTGGTTTGTTCCATTTATTGTGAAGGTGGTCATTCAACTATCTTCTTGAAGAATTTTGCTCTAAATTTTAATTACTGCCACAACAACCTTTTGTTTAACCAGGGTCAGCCATTTCCTGAAACAGAGACCTGCATCCACTTCTGAGCACACACCATTAAATGGGCTGGATCCTACTATACATGCTGAAGTACGTACCAGATGTTTCTGATCTAAATTTCTGCGCTATTCAATGTTCTAACTGGGAAAGCATGTTTAATATATTTCAGCTTGCATTGAAGGATGCCGAGAAGGTAATAAACCTCAGAAACAATTCAGTGAATCCATACATCTTAAAGGCCAATGCTCTTATATTGGTAAGTGCAGTTTGTTCTTTATCTTTTCTGTTTTGAAGCGAGCCTAGCCTAGTTCTCTAGGACTCATTCTCTGCGTATGCTTTCTCTCATTTTTGTGATTAACATTCAAACTCGGTGAATGGGCAGCTGGAAAAGTATCAGTTGGCTCAGGATTCTGTTCTTTCAGGTCTTCAGGTTGATCCTTTCAGGTATTATGTTTTTTACTTTCACCATCCCTTTTCTCTTCTTCTTTTGGTTCTCTTAGCACTCATGGTTTTCGCAGATAGGTACAGAGCCCTAATTTTCTTTATTAACTCTCAGAAAGTGGTGGAGATGTTGAGTAAAGAGTTTGATTAATACTTAATTGGCTGTAGATTGGTCACATTATTATCTTTTCACCTATTTGATACAACATATACCTTTTATTATTCATGGTAAGTGTTCTGGTAATATGTAGCAATCCTCTTCGTGTTTCTTTACGGAATTTGGAGAGAATGCTGGGCAGTATGATGAGTAAAAGTCTTGGGAAACCAGAACGTAGTGATGAATTTGATTGCACTCTCTGCCTGAAGTTACTATTTGAACCTATTACAACTCCCTGTGGGCATTCCTTTTGCCGCTCATGTCTTCTCCAGTCAATGGATTGTGGTCAGTGTTTTGCTGTTTTATCTTTGTATTTTCAGCCGTGGCAATGCATCTATTTACTAATTTTTTTGCTAATGCTTTTTTAAATGCTAGGTAACAAGTGCCCATTGTGTCGAACAGTTCTCTTTATCAGCCCTAGAACATGTTCAATCAGGTGAGTTTAGTCTCGGGTTATAATTGCTAGAAAATATATAAAAGAGAACCATTCCCAAGTCATTTAATGGCTTAAACTTTTAGGTTTTGTGGTTCTTTGGCCTAGTAGTCATGACTCGTTACTTAAAAAATCTTACCATGTGTATCCTCTATTCTAATCAAAATTAAATTAGCTCATGCTAGTGGTGTGCCTATGCAAGTTTAAAGCACATAAGGTTTTCACTCCAAGGGATGTGTTAAAATATATGATGTTAAACCATTCTTGAACCTCACTTAAGCTTAAACCTTCATTTTGAGTGGTTCTTTATCAATAATAATTAATTACAAATATGAAAAATGGGAGAGGTTGGCCTGTGGAGCCAAAAAGCTTCAATCACTAACCCTCAATCCCAAACACACACACGGGTAATAGGATAATGAAGATCATCACTATTTGCATGACCATGTCCAAAACAATTTGTTGGAAAGTAGGTTCTTTCTCAAACTGTGGGAAAACCAGTTACTCTTTTCATTAATGGTACAGCTCTTAAAGAATTGCAACACATTTTCCAGACTTGAGTGATTGATTGTTTGAGAAATTGTTTTAGTGGTCTTATTTTCTGTTTGTCTTCTAAATATTGGATTACCAACACTTTCAATATTGTATTGTTTTATGCATATTAATATATTTGTATCATTTTCTGTTCATATTTAAATAATTGGGAACAACATTTTTGATGTTATATTGTTTTTTTCTGATCAATATGTGGTGTGTTGTATTATGATTTCCGCTTTTTATAACAATTAAACTTTTATCAGTGTGACCCTAAACAACATTATACAGAAGAACTTCCCAGAGGAATACGCTGAAAGGAAGTCCGAGCATGACTGTTTGACAAACTTTGGTGTTGATTTGATCCCTCTTTTTGTCATGGATGCTGTTATCCCGTGTCAGAAGTTTCCACTCCGCATATTTGAACCACGATACAGACTGATGGTAATTTGGTTGTTCCTTTGCTTAGATAACACAAGATACCTGATCCTACCTGATATCATGCAGGATTTCAGTGCTCTTTTATTTTGATTTCTGATACTGGTTCTACTTTATAGTTTGAAGGATATTTTGTTCTCACACCTGAGTTTGGTTAAGTTTTTCATAAATTCTCGAGTTCCTAGCATAGTTGGACTTGAGTCATGTGCTTCTACCTTCTAAACAGTATCCTCTATGGAGCATATTTCTAATGGATAGAGTAGAGCATGGAGGGACAGCTGCTTTATGGCATCATCAAGCTGTAGGGACTATTGTGTAGATTTTAGAGGCACTGGGACTAAAGTCCAACAGCAGTAAAACCTCAAGCAGTTTAAATAATTTAACCATTGATTCTGCACATTATTTTCTGTTTTATAATGTATTTTGTTTTCAACCTGATAAAAAAGAATAGAGAATATGGCCCTTGTTTGACTGCATTTTTTTTTTTTTTTTGCTTGGCTATCTCACATGTAATTTATGAACTCTTCGTTTGATTGCAATAGCACATGCAAACTAGAACTAGTTAACCATATTTTAAGCTGAACCTAACATCTGGAAAAAGTTAGGAAAATCATGAGTAACAAGAGAATTGAAGCAAGAAATTTTCAGGTAATTGGCTATGTAAAATATCCTAGTGGTTTAAGTTACGTGGATAAAGATCTACCCCTGCTGTGCTGTTGCATTTCATTGTAGAGCTTATGTTTCATAATAAATGATGATTTTTGCAGGAACCGTTCCATTATTTTGGAAGCTTGACATTTTTAGCTGCTTTGCAATGGACTTGGCTAGATTTGTAAAGATATATTCTTTGAAGAACTCATGCATCTTGTAGCTTATGAAGAATTTTATGTCTTTAAAAACCCCAATTTAGTTAGTTCATGCATGCATTTTGTTGGCACATTCTAAATGCAGTAAGCTATGTAGTTAGGCAGCGAGATACATAAAGATGGACTGTATTAAGACCTGCATCTTGGTAATAAGATTGATATATATGACTAGAAGTCCATATTAGTTGGTGTAAAATGATTTGAAGTGTTGTGTTGCTTTTCTTTATTTATTTTTCTCTTCTCTTCTAAAATAACTTGAAGCTGAAAAGCTTTTGCATCTCTTTTTCTATTTTGGCCTGTATATAATGATGGTCATTGTTCTTTCTTTCAGGTCAGGAGGATCATGGAAGGAAATCATCGGATGGGAATGGTAGTAAATTGTTGATTGGCTCTTTTTTTGTTTCCTTTTATATTAATGTACATTAGGTTGACCAAAACCCCTCACTGTTCTGTACTTTGGTGTGCATTATGTAGGTTATCATCGATTCTGCTTCAGGCTCGATAGCTGATTTGGCTTGCGAGGTGGAGATTACTGAGTAGGTGTTTGTACAGTTATCAAAGTGTAACCGTGTTATCTTTTTCTGATAAATTTTTTTTTTCATTTTTTTTGCTTTTGAATCTTTACTTCTGTTGTTGTTTTCTGAATAGACAAGTTGCTATCCTGTAGGTGTGAACCACTTCCAGATGGGTGCTTCTATCTAGAGGTGAAAATATCATCTCTCTTTTTCACATACAAACTATTTCATCTTATGCCTTTCTACTTTTCAAACAGGAAAATGCATCAGCATTTAACTCTCTAGCATTTATGAACTTTAGGTTAACTTCTTCATATTTCTTTCTTAGGTGAAAACGTTTTGTAGAAGTTGAGCTATCACATATCCAAATAAAACCATATTTGTTATTTAGGGCACCTAGATCTTGGAAACGTTTCATTTACTCTTAATTATACCTGTCAAATGAAGACGAGTCTGTTCATTTTCCTTATTTGGAGCCAACTTTTGAAGAATATATTTATTGTGTTGAATATTCCTCACATCATGCAAATTATCTGCTGCAATCCTATTTGTTCAGCCTTAGCCAAAGCTTCCCATGATAAGAGCAGATCATTTTAGTTGGCAAACTGATTCTATAAACAAAGTACACAATTTTGTCATGCTATAGTAGTAGAATAACCAATCTTCCTTCCTAAATATGATAATGGGAGAGAGAGTTCATGATTCTTTTGTACTGAAGGTAATTGAATAACACTTGGAACTTGTAATTTGATAATTCATGACAGATTTTGCTGCTAAAGGGTCTCATTCAATTAATGTGTATATTCCTGTCTGCAATGTGTCTAGCTGTAGTTTCTGTCTCCTTATGATTTATAATTTATCTGTTCATCTCATAAAGTGTAATTTCATCCAGGTTGAAAGTCGCCGAAGATTTAGAATCCTTCAATCTTGGGATCAAGATGGGTGAGCAGCATCTTCTTTTGATTATCATATCGTCTATTTACCTTTGTTATGTTGGCATCAATACTAAGCTTTTAGCTTTGTAGATGAGGTTTATGTGTTTCTATTCTTTTTATATAGGTATCGTGTTGCAGAGATAGAATGGGTACAGGATAATTCACCTGAAGGGCTGGAACAGAGAACTAAAGTATGCTTCTTCTTTCTTTTTCCCAGCATATAATCTGTATCTTATCTAATCTGTGTTTGTGTGTCTCCTCTTCTTTCTTTTTTCTGGCACCCAAGTGACAATGAAAATGTAAAATCAGAATTGGTGGGTTAAGACTGTATATTACAGGATATTCGATCAGAAGGGGAGCAGTAAAAATAAGCATGCTTATTTGGCATCTAATCTCTCTCTTTCTCTCTGTGTTGTGCTCCCCTTTTCCTTTATTTTCTGGTTTTGAAGTGACAATGAGAATGCAAAGACTTGCTTAAGAGTGATCCAATCTTTAGCACTGCTCAATACTTTCTTTAGGTGCTAACAAAATAACCAGTTTTCAGTGAGTTCTTCAACCAGCAATTTTTTGGAGCACCAGTATGAATGCAGGATGATACCAGACACGGGCATTTATTATATGGTACAATTTGGTGGTGTCTTCTTGGATTAATTTTTTCATGTTTCCAGATGCAGGAACTTACAAATAGTGCAGCAGAATATGCTCAGTCATGGTTAAGGAGGGCAAAGGAAGCTGCAAGACAAGGTAAACACTTGGGATCAAAGCTAGGGAAAAAATGCTACTGTGATGTTCTGTTTATTTGCTCCATTTCTTGTTACACACGGGTTGATAGTGATGGAGGATTGATTCTTCAGTTGGAAATTGTTATCAATTCCATGCTAAATCTCATTTATAGATTTAGTGAAATCGTGAAAGAAGCATGGAATTGATAACAATTTCCAACTGAAGAATCAATCCTCCATCATTATCAACCCTGGCTTAAATTTCTGTTAAGTTTGTAACAGCTGCTGAAATTTATTTATCACGATTTCACTACATGCAAAATCTCATGCTAGTGTTGAGTTTGGAGGAAAATTCATTGATACAGATACTGAATAACCATTATAAGAATTGTATCCACACACCTATATATTGTACATTAATGTATTTATTTTGTACTGGAAAAAGTATATTATATGCTTACCCATAACTCAAAAATTGAATTTTCATGTCAAAATATCTATCCATATACTCCTCTTCTGCATTGTTTATGGGGTTTTGTTGAGTAATGGAGGGTATAGTTACCCGTGCAACCTTTAATGTTGTTTTGTTTAATTTTAGGATCAGAGGAACTATTAAGAGGGTAACAATTGCCCTCCAAAATGTGGGTAATTGTTACCCTTACCTTCTAATTATTATATATATATATATATTTTCTGTCTTTCTCTTAATTTCTTGTAGCAAAAGGTAGGCAAATGTTTGCCTGTGTTTTTCTCTTGCATCACTAATAATATTTTGATCTTTTCTCTCTGTTACTTCTGACAATTTGCCCTTAAATTTATTAACAAATCAAACATTCTCTAGAACTAGTTTTTACATCCCTAACAATTGCTCCTGTGATAAACTTAACCCAAAAGGCATCCTTAGCTTTTAAAAAGAAGGCCTCAAGAAAAATTTTAACAACTCCAACTTGGATAAAGACTATATCATATATGAACTTCACTTATATCAGGTGTTTTTTATATTGGAATGCAACTACACATGTAAATCTTTACTGATTACAATGAAGATAATGGTTGGATTTTTTGGTAAGAGGTCATGGGAACACAAATAATTTATGAGTTTTCTAGATAAAATGATTGTTATCAAGGAATTTTAGTATTTCCCCTGAAGCTTCTTTCAAAATTGGTGTCCTTTGTTTTCGTTCACCTTGACTCCATCAATCCAGTATGGAGTATACATTTATCATTGGGAAAGAAAAAAAAAGTTTTGAATCACATCATTATTGTTTGCTTATTCAGAGCTTTTCTTCTTTACTCTATCTCTCAATTTGCATCTCGGCAACATGCTATTTCAATTTATGATATGGAATTTTGAATGCAGATCGAAGAAGACTTGAGAAATTTCTTAATGTGGAAGCAATGATGCCCATGCCATTGGATCCTGAACGCTTCAGTTTCTGGGTATGCTTAACTTATTTTATCAATACATATGGGGTTTGTCCATGATTTCACTGCAGTTTCTGATTTTCATTTTCGATGCAGCTTGCTACTTTAACAGATAGGAGACCTTGTGAAAGATTGGATCTCCTTCGTATGAGGGATACAACAGAGGTACAGTATCTCCTTTCAACATTGAAATTAGGAGTGCATTCTACAACATAGGTCTGGGAAATTATAAGAAACGAGTTGATCTGATGTTTCTCATTTGATGCATGCATTCTTTTATCAGAATTTCATTTGTACACCTTCCATGAAAAGCCAATTAGAATATTTCATGTGCCAGCAAGCCATATTCAATGAGGGAGAGTGTAAACAAGATTTGTATACAGAATGTTAATACAAAATGTCAACTTCTCATATGAGTGGGATGATATCACTTTGCATTAAATGCAATCATCATTTGTAAGATTTTTCTGTTTGATGTTCTGTATTTTTTTATTTTTGGTTTTGTACAAGTCTTCCTCGTCAATGATTTATGTCATCAAGTATTTGGGATGGAAGGCATTAGGGCATAATATGCTCATTTTCATGTCTGCAAAAGTGAGGGAATCATGCTCCCTTATAGTGAGCGTGTATATTTTACCATTAGGTTTGAAGTAGGACAAGAAGGAGAACAGGATCATGGGTTTGAAATTTAGAATCAATACTAGAAACAAATGAAGGAGGAATTGAGGACTAGCCTTAACTCCATTGCATGAATAATTTATTCTTGGCAATTTTCAGAAAATTTTAGAAATTACAGATATACTCGTGCAGCTGAAAATGATAGGAATATCCTCAACTCTTGGAATCACACAGAAAGACAAGTCTTGATGTTTTTGTTATTTTATGTTTTACTAGATGTAATAGATATCATTGTGAGAGTCTGAAAATGCTGATTAATTTTCCGTTTTTCTTTCTAACTCTTTGCAGAGGATAAGACGAGGACTGGTATATCTTAGAGCAGCAGAACAAGGCTGCAGGATGCAGTGATAATAGGTGTGATTTTCATAGACGGAATGTTATGCAAAATTCAATTTTTTTCTTTTAATATATATCATATATTCTTTCACCCACATGATTGTGGATCTCATTCTTTTTGTATCAATATTTTAAATTGAAATCCATCAACACATTTTTCAAATGGCATTTTTAGGTTTCTCCTTTTCGTCCCCTGTAGCATCTCAAGTTGTTTGTCTTGAAGAGAAATGATAAGGAAATTGAGTTAATGAGATCCAGGTGTGACTGCTACCGTATTTTGTTGGTGTTTTCACTTTGAAATTGCCAGGTTAAAAGGAGGTTGAACTTGCTGCGAAACTGAAGGCTGCTTTGAGGGATTGATTTTGTGGATCTATAAGAGTTTGATCTGAACTTTGGGCCAAAAACTTCAACTTATTTTTGGTTGCTGAATCTATCGCTTGCGTTAATATTAATCAATCAACGTACCGCTTTCCGATACCTGTTTTCTGAAGCCAATGAAGAAGTACAAACATGTGTTGATTCCATTTCTGTGAATGCTACTTCGGTTTCTTCTTCTGGACTCCCTTTATATCGCGGCGCAAGGATTTTGACGGCTGATTCAACGTATACATTTTACTTCACTCGTCCACGGTGGCATTGGGTTCGTTTTTACCTTCACTCGTGTTAGGTCACAGTCAAAGCTATTACAATTGCTGAGTAGATAGAATTCTACTTATGGTGAGAATGAACGGCAGTAATTGACTTTGAACAAGACTTGCTTTATTACAGCATAATGGAAGAGTTTAAATACATAAAGGCAATAGCAACTTCTCCTGAACCCGTAGCGACCTTCTTGGATTATCAATACCCCTTTCTTTCACTGGAACCTTGTCCTCAAGGTCCATGTTTATGAACTTGCCGTGCAAGTCCTGAGTATTTTCCCAAGTAGCATCATCTACAGGTAGTTGTTTACATTTGACAAGACTTTCTTCAACAAAACGTGATCCTTTTGTAACCCAGCGTGTCCTAGATTGTTTCAGGTTCCATGATAATTGCCCCAGTATCATCAACGAGAGGTAAATCGGTTGTAGCAACAGTGGGTTCTCCAACTTTCTTTTTCGGCAATGAAACATGGAAGACTGTATGAATGCGAGAGCCGTCTGGAAGCTTTATTTTATATGCCACCTTACCAATTCAGTGCTCAATTTGATAAGGACCATAAAATCAGCTTGCCAATTTCTGAGATGGATACCTAAAGACTGCTTGTTGCCGATAAGGGTGGAGCTTAATGAAAACCAGATCTCCCACTTGATACTCAATGTCGTGCCGTTTTGAGTCAGCTACCTGTTTCATGCGATTGTTAGCAGCATGTAAATTCGCCTTGAGCTGGCATAATATTTCATCACGCGAGGCAAGTTTTTGATCAATTTCGCTGACTAGAGAGGTGCCCAACTGATAGTGTGGAATGCTTGGTGGTAAACGCCCATATAAAGCTTGAAAATGTGTCATTCCTGTGGATGTGTGGTATGTTGTGTTATACCAGAATTCAGCCCATAGGAGAAAAGTGCTCCATTTGCGTGGTTGTTGATGGACAAAACATCAAAGATATTGTTCGACACACCTATTGACAACTCCAGACACCTATTGACAACTCCAGATTGGCCATCCGTTTGTTGATGGTAAGCAGAACTTATTTTTAGCTATGTGCTTGACATCTTGAAAAACTCACTCCAGAAATGGCTAATAAATATTGGATCCTGATCGGTAATGATGGGCGTAGGCATTCCATGCAACTTCACTATTCCCTCTACGAATTTTTCAGCCACCATTTTTGCAGTAAAGAGATGAGTTAAGGGTAGAAAATGTGCTCATTTACTAAGCCGATCGACAACTACAAGAATTTGTGTTCTTGCAATTGGATGATGGCAGTCCTTCGATGAAGCCCATGGTGACGTCGTCCCAAACTTGGCATGGAATGGGCAATGGTTACAAGAGTCCTGCAGGTGATGATAGAGTTTCTATCTTAACTCGTTGACATATATCACAAGAAGAGACATAGTCATGCACTGCCTGATACATATATGGCCAATAGAATTGCTGGGAAAGTCATTTGTATGTCCGTAACACTCCTGAATGTCCATCAACTTGAGAATCATGGAATTCTTGCAAGACTCGCTTGATTATTAGAGAATTTGGAGGTAGTACCACTCGATTTTTATAGCACACCAGTCCATTTCACAAAGGTGTAAGGAACACCAAGTTTCACAGTTGCTGACTTGCTTATTTTGTCCATTTAAGGATGTCTAGCAGCTTCCTCTTTAATCTCGTCCCATATAGGAGCTTGTGAAACAAACAAAGCCACTCTTGAGAGTGCATCGCCAAGTTCGGATAGCTTTCACAATGGCCAACATCTCTCTCGCATAAGTAGACCATGACCGTTTGGACAGCCTCAAAACTCGACTCATGAAGGCAATTGGCTTTCCTTATTAAGTTAGAACAGCACCAATTCCATCCCCTGAAGCATCAAATTCAATAATAAAAGGCTCATTAAGTTAGGCATGACAAGTGTAGGTGTTGAAATCATGGTTTGTTGGAGAGCTTGGAAGGCGGATTCAGCCTCTTTTGACCCTCCGAATTGCCCCCTTCTTAATAGGTTTGTAAGTGGTCGAGCCAAGATGTTGTAGTTACAAACAAACTTGCAATAGTATCCTATAAGGCCAAAAAAACCATGCAATTTAGAAATATTAGGTCTCGTTTGTTTGATAAAATCACTTTTTAAATTTTTCTTTGTTTATTTGTTATTAGAAAAATTGATCAACGAAAAATACTTTTCAGTTAAAGAAAAATTTGGTTTGGTTTCTAGAAAAGTGTTTTCCTTTTATTTTGGGTGTAAAACACTTTTTAGAAATTGTGAAAAATTTAGAAATATTATATTATTTGTTGATTATAACAAATTTCATCCTCAAACTTTCGATTGCTATATATTTTGTTTTGAATCTTTTTTTTCTCTTCAATTTCACCCCTTAGAATTTGATTTAATTTTATTTTTATATTAACTTTGGTCCTTATTTTTATGATTGTTATTTGCTTTTCTCTTATTATTTTTTTAATTGAAATTTTTTATCTATCAAATTTGATCCTCATTCTTTTTATTGTTATTTATTTTATTTGAAATAATTTATGAAATTGTAATTATTATTATTTTAATTTCATCATTCAATTTTTTTTATCTGTTAGATTTGATCTCCATTATTTTGATTGTTATTTATTTTATTTGAGACAATTTATGAAATTAGATTTTTTTTCAATTTCATTCTCATTCAACTTTTTAATTTGTAAGATTTGTTCCTCGTTATTTTAATAAACTTGAAAAAAATATTTATAAGTTATTTTCTATTTTATTTTTCATGATATGACCAAGCACTGGAAAGTGTTTTCCAACTTATTTTTTCATGACACTAACCAAACATCAAAAAATAATTTATTTTTCAGGAATTCACTTTCCAAGAAAACCACTTTTCAAAAAAAACTACTTTCCAGCAAACAAACAGAACCTTAGTAGGCCTAGGCCAATTTAGCATTACGTTAATTTTACCTTAATCAACTTTCACTCCCTAAGAAGTAACAATATGACCCAAGTACTTTAACTCTTGCGTGCCAGATGCACATTTGCTGAATTTAATATAACATTGATGTTGCCTTAAAATTTCAAAAGCTTGTTTAACATGTTCAAGATGCATGGTTTAATTGGAGTTATAAATTAAAATGTCATAAAAAAAAAACTAGCACAAATTTGTGAAGGTAAGGTTGGAATATGGAATTTATAATGGCTTGAAAAGTGGAGGGTGCATTGTAAAGACCAAAAGACATAACTAAATATTCGTAATGATTATTATAAGTGCGAAAAGCAGTTTTAGAAATGTCTGGAGAGTACACTCGTGTTTAATGGTAGTCAGCTCTAAGGTTTTATTTAGTAAAGTAGAAAACTCCATGAAGTTCATCTAGCATGTCATCAATTATTGAAATTAAAAATCAATCTTTGATGGTTGGAGCATTGAGGGTTCTATAATCAGTACAAAAATACCACATACCATCTTTTTTTTTTAACCAATTAGATAAGAGATGAAACAGAACTAGTGTTGGATCTTATAAGCCCTAATTTTAACATGAAATGAACTGTTTTTCAATTTTAGCTTTTTGAAAATAAACACATATATAAGGTCTCATATTGATGGGCTTGGTTCCTTCATTTAGAGTGATGCAGTGGTCAATCTCTCTTGTTGGGGGTAATTGCTTAGCTCTTGAAAAATGTCCTCAAAAGCTTTTATCAAGTGCTGCATATCATGCATCATGTTATGGTTCATTTGCTGTGATTTGTAGGCAAATAAAAAACATAGAATGTCCTTGCCATAACTTTTTGGAAATCAAGGAAGCAGATTGAATGGGTTGTGCATTTAGTCCCTGTAACTTGTGAGTTTGATTTTTCCACTGGACCTGCATTGTCAATTCTTTCCAATTGCAAACCATGGTTTCTAATTGCTCCAACCATTGTATACCTAGCACCAAGTCTAACCCGATCAATGGCAAGGAATAGAGAGTAAGAGAAAAAAAGATACCTTGAAGTAAGATCGACACTTGCTCAAATCTCCCTTGGCATTTCAATGGATTCCCGTTAGCAACTTTCACGTTGAATGGCCTGGTTGGAATCACCAGTAATTGTAACAAATTAGCAACCTTCTCGCTAATTGTAACAAATTAGCAACCGTGGAACCACTATCAATGAGGACAGCCACCTCATAGGGTCCGATCTGAGCCATTACTTGCATGGTGCTAGAAGTTGACCATCCTGTTAAAGCATGAAGTGATATCTCCGGTTCGATTATGGTTTCCTCATTTGTCTCAGCTTCATCATTTGAACTGTTGCTCCCCTCCAACCAAAAAAGCCGGGGACCTTGACACTTGTGGTACAAGGTAAATTTGTCATCACAATTAAAGCAAATGCCTTGAGCTCGCCGCTTTTGCATTTCTTTCCAGGTGAGTCTTTTCATTCGTGAGGCTGGTGTGGTTTTTGTTTGGGTTGGAAGGTCAAGTTATGGGCGGCTGAATTGTGGTGGCCGTGTGGCGAGTGAGCTGGTCGTCTCACACTCGTGCAAGGCTGAAAGCTTCCTTTTAAGGATTGTGATTTAAACATCTGGATGCCTTCCATAATTTCTTATTTAAGGCCTCCCATAAACGTCCCTACCAGAGCCTTTGGTGTCCATCCTTACACCCTATTCCCTAGTCTTTCAAATTCTTTTTGGTGATCTCGTAAAGAGCCAACCTGTTTAACCCTTGATAAAGCTTCATCAAAATCTTCACAATCAACAGGTCTGAAATGAGCCCACAGTTCTTCCTTAAAAACTGCTCATGTCACTTCTCTCCCTTCTTCGTCGTAGGCACGACGTAGCCATTGCCACCATTGATTAGCTTCATCTTCGAGATGGAATGACGCCAACGACACTTTGTGTGCTGCCATGGTACCTTGGTATTCAAAAAATTGTTCCACTCTGTTGCACCATTCAGTTGGGTCATCATCGGAGTATCTTTGAAATTCAAGCTTTGCCAACTTAGAAGAGAACATTTGTCTTCCTCCCTCTATAGTCTCCCTCTCTTCTTCATTATTGTGCGAATGACCACTACGGCCATTGGTGTTGTTGCTGGATGCTACTTTAGTTGAGAGCAAGGCCACATATAGCTTGTTGATGGCTTCCTTCATGTGATCGATGTAACTGTCATTAAGACCAAGTTACATCCAACACATATTATTTTGAAGTCTTTCAATTCGTTCTTCCAGATTTTCAATTCATTCTTTGTTGGTTGTTACCGTAATATATTGCTCTGATACCAATGTTACCAAAGCTATTACAATTGCTGAATAGATAGAATTCTACTTAGGGTGAGAATGAACGGCAGTAATTGACTTTGAATAGGACTTGCTTTATTACTGCATAATGGAAGAGTTTAAATACATAAAGGAAATAACAATTTCTCCTAAACTTAAAGACCTTAACTTTTAAAGCAAGGACTTCAACCACTACTTGCTAATTAATAGCTACCATTATCAGAATTATGCCAACAAATCCTCAACAGCTTGTTTAGCCATCCCCTGCATGTGTCATGTCATGAACCTTGGATTCTTGATAGGAACACGTAGCGGCCTTCTTGGTTTATCAACTCCCTCCCTCATCCAGTATACAACCTAACCAGTGTTGTTTTCAGCATCACCACTGATGAGTTTGTCCTCTTACGTGACTTCTTTATGAAAGATAACTTCACATTGGTTTTCATACCTCTTTAATGTTTCCAGTGATAGACTCTCCCTCATTTTCAAGCCCAAGGAGAGAACTTTTGCCTTCGTTAATGCCATAGAAGTTGTGTCTGCTCCAGAGGTCTTATCTCTGATTCTGCATCCACAGTTCCCCAAGGTGGAGGTTTGTTTAAGCATGCTTTTGAAGTGTGTTGTCGGTTGAATGTTGGAGGGCCAACCATAACTCCAATGAATCATACCTTGTCAAGGTTCACCATATAATGCCTTTCCCCAAGGTGCTCGGAATGCACCCGTTACTTGCAGTGCCATAAAATACCGGCAAAGTGGGGCTACACCATATCTTGCGCCAGACTGGGTTTATGCAACTGCAGATGAAATGGAACAATCTGAGACGCTGCAACCAAACTTCAATCTGATGTCGTGTGGATGAGTGTTGATCATGGGTTTTCCTACTTGATCAGAACGCACTTCTGTGACGTTGCAAGCCAGGCCCTTAAAGACTTGTACTTCAACGTGTATATAAACTGCTTGATGGGTGTGTCAGGTCTTGACCTTTCTTCCATCAACAATGCCCTTTCAACTGCGTATTATACAGATTTTGTGCTCAATGTCCCATCCATCAAGAGTGGATCCATCAGGATTCAGGTTGGGCAAGCATGCTTCCCGCATACAGTCTGGCATGCCTAATGCTATTCTTAATGGATTGGAAGTTATAAAGATGAGCAACTACGTGGGGAGCTTGGATGGTTTATTCGGTGTTGATGGATCGAGTGAAGGGCATAGAATGAAGATTGTTGCGGGTGTTGGCCTTGCAATGGTGGTGACAGCATTGCTCTTACTTGTAATTGTGTACATCCGATGGCCAAAGGGGCCTCAAGATTGGGAGAAGCAAAACAGTCGCTTCTCATCATGGCCCTTTCCTCTCCGCACCAGCCATTGTAGTTTCTTGTGTTGAGTTTCTTGAATATTATTCACGACGTAAAAGCAATGAAATAAAATTATTTGAAAATTTTAGATTTTATTATATAGATTTAGAGATTTATTACCTGAAGATCTGATTTTTTTCGACTTTGAATAATTCATTAAAAGTTAAATTGACGCAAACCACAAGCCGTCCAATTGTACGGCCTCCAACAGCCACAAGATTAACCACCTGTTAGAAATGTTTTAAATCCCTATTTAGAAGAGATGGATTGCTATGCCTAAAGTGCTAACTTTAATTTTGTGTTTACATAGTTTTTATTTTTAACAGACAACCACTCCTTTTTTTTCACTTACAAATAAATGGGCTTAACTTTATATTTTTAGGGATTCTTAAAAACCCTATAAATAACAAAATAT
>Ga0325404_1002879_pt1 | contig 18380 bp, 9 predicted proteins | sample PopdelMetagenome_18_FD_205664 | JGI IMG/M metagenome (GOLD analysis project Ga0325404, IMG submission 205664) | Populus deltoides microbial communities from Bellville, Georgia, United States - Xylem-Control-R1 | ecosystem: Host-associated > Plants > Phyllosphere > Stem > Wood/Secondary xylem... | reverse complement strand
ATATATATATTTTTTAATTTTTTGATGAAAAAATCCCAAACAAAAACAGATTGGGAAACGCAAAATAAATAAATAAATAACACTTCTTGACAAATAAGATATCAAATTTACAAGTTTTACGAAGTCTAAAATAATTTTTAAAACTTTTTTCATGGAAAACAAAAAAAAAAAGCAGACTGGGAAATGCAAAAAAAAAAAAATATCATTAAATAAATAAGCAATTATTGACAATGAAGCCTTCACTATAAAATATTGGTCACTTTCACTAACACAAGAAATTAAATTACTAATAACTAAAGATAGAAAGGAAGGGGGAGAATAAAATTCACCATCACTTTCACAAACCCAAAAATAAAAATAATAAAATAATAAAAATAATAATAATTCCCATTATTATGGCCTCCATTGTTCCTTATCTCTTCCACTTCCTGCCTCTCTTGTTATTTCACTGGACCTCTCCTCTACCTCACCTGCTGCCTATCATTACTTCACAAATCCTTTCATTTTTCCTTCAAGTGCTAAAACAGAGGAAATAAACTAATAATTCATCTCCCCATGTCACCACCATAACACAAAACAATGAAATGAAACCATAAAGAAACCATCCCTCTCTTCCTTGAACCCTTTTCTTTTGAAATCAAGAAAAAAAACCAAAAAAAATGAAGAGAGATCATCAAGAAACCATTGGTGGTGGTATTGGAAACAGAGCTGAATCTTCTTCTTCATCAATGGAAACTGGGAAAGGAAAATCATGGGTTGAAGATGATCAAGATGCGGGTGGCATGGATGAATTACTTGCTGTTTTGGGTTACAAAATTAAGTCTTCAGATATGGCTGATGTAGCTCAAAAGCTTGAACAACTAGAGATGGTTTTGGGTTCTGAAGATGGAATTTCTCATCTTGCTTCTGATACTGTTCACTATAACCCTTCAGATCTCTCTGGTTGGGTTCAAAGTATGCTTTCTGAATTCAACAATCTACCTTCTACTGATCTTGATTCATCTATTCTTCTTTCCAATAATCGAGATTCACTCCTTGGACAACCTTCCACTATCACCCCCTTAGATTTCCCCAGTAATTCTCAATCTAAAGTATTCGCTGACGACTCTGAATATGATCTCAGAGCAATACCTGGAGTTGCTGCCTATCCACAACAAGAACTCGATAAGAGTAACGACAGGAAGCGAATGAAGCTCACTCCAATTGGGTCTAATATTGCGCCGGCACCATCTGTGAATTCCTTACAATCTCCCACTGCATCTTCCACTTCTTCTTCATCTCCGCAAGCAATGGCAGTTTCAGGTACTTTGTCAGAGCCCACAAGACCTGTAGTCCTTGTTGACTCACAGGAAACTGGAGTCCGTCTTGTCCACACACTTTTGGCTTGTGCAGAGGCAATTCAGCAAGAAAATCTTAAACTTGCTGATGCCCTTGTTAAGCATATAGGACTACTTGCTGCATCTCAAACTGGGGCTATGAGAAAAGTTGCAACTTACTTCGCTGAAGCTTTAGCTCGTCGAATTTACAAGATTTTCCCTCAAGATTACTGTCTCGATTCTTCATGTTCAGATACTTTAGAGATGCATTTCTACGAAACTTGCCCTTATCTCAAGTTCGCACATTTCACTGCCAATCAAGCCATTCTTGAAGCTTTCGCGAATGCAAGTCGAGTCCACGTTATCGATTTTGGTTTAAAACAGGGAATGCAATGGCCGGCGTTAATGCAAGCTCTTGCATTAAGGCCTGGTGGTCCGCCAGCGTTTCGGTTGACGGGGATCGGGCCGCCGCAGCCTGATAACACAGATGCTTTGCAGCAAGTGGGGTGGAAGCTGGCACAATTGGCTCAAACTATTGGAGTAGAATTCGAGTTTCGCGGATTCGTAGCAAACTCTCTGGCGGATCTTGATGCGGAGATGCTTGGCCTCCTCCCTCCAGAGGTGGAGGCAGTGGCTGTTAACTCAGTTTTTGAGCTGCATCGCTTGTTGGGTCGGCCGGGTGGCATCGACAAGGTTCTCGGGTCTATCAAGGCCATGAGACCTAAAATTGTGACGATTGTTGAACAAGAAGCAAACCATAACGGTCCGGTTTTTCTAGACCGGTTCACAGAGGCCTTACATTATTACTCGAGTTTGTTTGACTCTCTCGAAGGGTCCGGTTTGACTCCACCGAGTCAGGACCTGGTTATGTCCGAGCTGTACTTAGGGAGGCATATTTGTAATGTGGTGGCATGCGAAGGGGCTGACCGAGTTGAGCGACACGAGACGTTGGCTCAGTGGAGAACTCGGTTTGATTCGGCTGGGTTTGACCCGGTTCATCTTGGGTCGAATGCCTTTAAACAAGCTAGTATGTTGTTGGCCCTCTTTGCTGGTGGTGACGGGTATAGGGTGGAGGAGAATAATGGCTGTCTCATGCTTGGGTGGCATACAAGGCCACTAATTGCCACCTCGGCGTGGCAGCTCGCCGCTGGTGATTCACAACAATGATTCAACTCAGCTGAGCTTGAGCTACCGAATCAATGAAAACTCAACTCAGGAAACCCTTGTGAATTTAGTAGAGTGAAGTGGTTGAGGGTGAGAGTGAGATCTTTACACTCGAGAGGTTTAAGAGATAAAATCCAACCCAAGTGTGTAATTGTAGTTTTGTTTTTTGAACACCTCTGTCAATTTTTTCTTCTTTTTGTTTAACTTGCTTTGGAAGGCCTTCTCAATGTAATTTCTTAGATTTTTTTAAAAAAAAATCCAGATGTGTATCTATATGTTAACTCTTTAATAAAATGGATCGATCTTTTTTCACATGGGATGCAGAGTTATTAAGAAAAAAATCCTATTTTTTTATTTGTAATTAATATAAATATTTAACCAGTTTACATAAATCTCATAAAATTCTTAATTTTTTCTTGAACCTACCTTTGTTTGCATGTCCTGATTCCTTCCTTCTGGCCTGCAAAATGTTCTTGGAATTTTTAGTAAGGAAACGGAGGCCACATGTGAAGGACACTTCTTCTCCCATGTCACCTCCGCCGTGAGAAAATTCTCGGCCACATGTGAAGGATACTTCTTCTCCCATGTCACCTCCGCCATGAGAAAATTCTCACAGCACTGTCTAGTAGTCGTCGCTAGACTCATGGGTGTGACTAGAAGAAAGAAAGATGGAAAACCTTCATGGCAATGGCACCTGGACCTTAGATTCTTAGGTTCGGTGTGGTTTTCTATGATGGCCTCATCCTCTTTTGACTGAATTGGAGGAGATATATTTTTGTTGCTATTCCACGGTTCCTTTGTGTAAAACTATGAAAGGTGAATTTTTTTTTCTTTTTTAATTATAATAGGTGCAAAAGAAGACTAATATTGCCCATGTAACATACAGGGGAAATGGGCGTTTCATGTCAAATTCTCATTATTTTTATAAGAAAATTAAGGTGGAATTTGAGATCGCGTTAGCAATTATTTTTTAAAATGTTTTTTATTTGAAAATATATTAAAATAATATTTTTTTTATTTTTAAAATTTACATATGAAAACAATCCAAAATAAAAAAAATATTTTAAAAATATTTTTCAAACATAAAAACAAACCCACATTTAAATAAATAAAGGGCAGTTTCAAGAATAATTAATAACATTCGTGTCGTACAAAGAGACTCCAATCACATTTATAATACATCCGAGGCTTAGAATATATTCGTAAATAAAATTAATCATATACTTGGGGATATAAATCTTATGATGGATGGCTTGAGCTAACCCTTGAAAAATACATAGAAAGGACGGCATTAATTTAGTCTTAAGATGGCAGAAATGTTTGGATTAACGATAGATTGACAAGCCATCGACGATGAGATATTTATTTAGCCTAATCAAGTGTCGAGAATCACATTCCGAGAAAATGAATAATTGTCCAGATAGGAAAAAAGAATTAGGTACCAAATTCATAACATGTATAGCTGTTTTCTATATATCTCTACGAGAAAGCCAATAGCGACCTCAGGTTTCCTTAATATATGCTTTGTTTTTTGTTTTTTTAATTTTAAATTTTGAAAATCTAAATCTAAATCTAAATCTAGCCCTTCATTCTTTGAGTTTTTCATATAGTTCAAACATTTTTCTGCCCCCTCTTGAGGAATTTAGTTCTACTATGCTTAGAGAAACAAAGAGTTGAGGTAAGAAAAAGATTCAAAGACATAATAATATAAAAGAACATCTCAATCCAACAGTTTAAGTTATAAGATGAGATTTCAGGATATGATTTATATTATTCTTTAACATATTCCTTCAAGTGAAAGCAATTTGAAACTTGCACAAACCCACAATATCATGTATTTAATTTTTATCAAATAAATTAATGAAGATGGTGGGATTTAAATTCGTGAACGCTTGGTTATCAAGGCTCTGATACCATGTTAAAAAATCATCTCAGTATAATAGCTTAAGCTATTGGATGAGGTATGAGGATATGATTTATATTATTCTCTAACAAATAAAATAAAAGTAAAATTCCACATTTAATTCCAAAGAAAAAAAAAAAACATTGCCAAGTTTTTTGACTTATTTTCTACGTACAATTTGAAACATGTATTGTATTTTTTTTTCCACCTTCATTATTACTTGAAAGCGATACGAAGAAAAGATATAAAATGCCTCTAAATGGATCGTAGCCGCGGTCTATAAACGGTTATTTGACCCTAGAAATCTAGAATTCCTTGGAGGATGGCTAATGGAGGGAGGGAGGGAGGGAGGGAGGGATAGCTTTCATCTTACTCCTTCCGTTGAAAATTGAGTCGAGATTGATTTCTTCTTATCCTTTTTGGATAACGGGATGGGTTAAGCATCTTTTCCGTTTTCTTTTTTTTTTAACCATCTAGTTTAATTCTAAAAAGACTTTATTATATTGCTATATGTTAAGAAAAAATAAAACTAGAAAATAAATTAACCAAGATTTTCTTAAAATCTTCATTTTCATTTTCATTTTGCTTATTTCTTTTTATTAATAGCTTGATGCTCTGCTCCATAATTGCCCTATTTCTTTTTATTAGATAAAAAGTGGTCAAACCAAAAACGAGTGAGATAGGCACTTGACTTCTTGGGTGGATATCACCATCCGGAGACCCTTAAAATCAACCATATGTTCTGATCTTCTGCTTGTTTCCTCTCTCTCTCTCTCTCTCTCTCTCTCTCTCTCTCTCTCTCTCTCTCTCTCTCTCTCTCTCTCTCTCTCTATATATATATATATATATATATATATATATATATATATATATATATATCCCTTTCTTTCTTTTTTATTCATGCAAGAGCCTGTTAACAGGAGCATAGTTAGAATTTATCATTAGCTGGGGAAGCTACAGGAACAAGAGACTATGGGACCATGCACTTTCGGTGACCAACATGAAGAAATACATGCGGCTAATATATATGAAAATTGTTAATATAAAGAAGGATGGGAAAAAAAGAAAGTTAAGAGAGCGCGGCATGGGATACATGCATTGGAAGAAAATTTTAAACCATGTGGTTAGATTGTACTTTTTTATAATTCAAAATACAAGTGTATGGGATTTGATTTATTACTCTTTTAGCTTTTATTTATAATTAAATTACTGTGGGGGTGAACATGATGTAATTATTGAATAATTATCTTATTTATTCTTTATTTAATCCATTTGCTAACTTATGCACACTTTTTATTTCTTTTAAAACATGACTAGATTATTGATGCATGCCATGAAAAAAGTTGTGTAAAGATATACATCAACTTGCATGATAATATCCTACATATTAGATTTCATACACAATTCCAAACATAGATAGAAAATGTCACTAAAAAAGGAGATAGAGTAAGAGATGAGTTAGGTTTAGAAAATTATTTACATGTATAATAAAATTTCCAAATCTAAAGTCCGACTATAATGTAACTATTAGATTCGCCGATACGAGAAGGTTCTGCAACAAAGAATTTATTAAGCATAAGTTTGTATTGTAATATAATTAGTCTTCTAACCATGAATGAAAGTGAAAGCACCCATCCTTTTTATCCAACTCTATTAGAAAAATTTTATAAGCAATAATCATTAATTTCATAACAATAACACATCAAGATATTCATACTCGACATGAGTAGCTTTACTCTTAATTTCAAGTCAATTAGTGTACTTTGATTAACATAGTTATCAAATATTTCGTAACAACTTATTATTGACCTTTGTCTTATTGAAAACAACTCAATTTACCATGGTTTTCAAATAACTTTGGCAATAACACAACATTGGCTTTTGAATTTGCAAAAGCAACCAAACATATTTGATCTTTGAACAATTTCAGAGACTCCATAACATTGGCTTTTGCCTAATCAAAAACAACTCAATAACCTTGGTTTCCAAACAACTTTAGAAATAATCACAATATTGGCTTTTACATTTACAAAAACAACCTGATCACATTGGTTTTTGAACAACTTCGGAAACAATCACAACATTGGTTTTCGCCGTAACGAAAACAACCCGATCGCATTGGTTTCTGAACAACTTCAAAACAATCACAACAGTTTTTTTCCTTAGCAAAAGCAACCAAATCACATTAGTGTCCAAACAACTTCAGAAACAATTACAATATTGGCTTTCGCCTTAGCGAAAACAACCCAATCACATAGTCATTTCACATAACTATTTACAATTCATTTCATACATAACATTTATAGTTACAACCAAAAATTTAATTGCCATGGCAAAATTGTAGGTAAAACTTTGCTTATTGCTTCTCGAGTCGAGTGAGCTCCTTCTATAGAAGATCATGCCCCTGGTGTCCCCCTGAACTAGACAAAATACTTTTCGTTAGTACATTATCTTTAAACCCATATACTCATTTTCTGTATAAGAAATACTTCTTTTAATTTCATACTTAAACTTACTATGTTTAACAATTTATAACAAGGCACTAAAATATTGTTTAGTGTTTTACTCCTCATCAAAGTTACAGAACTTAGTTTTAAATAGGTTTTATTTCTTTAGCAAGATATGACACAAATAAAAAACTTCGGTGAAGAAGTTTAAACCCAATTATGCTATTTGCACACCTAAACTCGTCCAAATATAATGGAATATGAACTTGCCCTATAACATACAACTTGACTTTTCTCTAGTGTTTTATTTATATTTGGATTCTATAACTTTAAATGGAGTAAGGTTTATTCCATACAGAATCTAACATCATTAACCACATTTTATATGAAGACATCAACCTCAAATATTATCATTTGCTAATCTATATTTCAGTTTAAAGTTTGATGATAATTCTGTCCATTAGCTTTCAGCCTAACATGTCTTCAGTTTTTTATTATATCTAGAGTTTTATAATTTTGATTTGGGAAAATTCAATCTTGTTTGAAAGTTAACACCTTTATCTACAACTTTCATAAAGAATAACATCCCAAATATTGTCCTTAACTAGCTTAATGTCAGGTCACAAATTAGCTTGTAACACTGTCCAAATTTTCAATTTATATGTTTTATACACAACCAAATATTTTCATGCATTTCTTTCACTCCTTTTTTTTAATCATAATTTCATAAAAAAAACATGTCATTTCCACAACAATAATCATTCATAAGATTTCAAACACGTAATTAAATTCGCAAAAGTATGTACCATATGAATTTCTTTAGATGTTTAGATGACAGCGTACAATAATTTCTTAATTGATCATAAACACGTGTCATTTTAACATGCACACAAATAATCAAATTAAAAAATATTTTCCTCTATTTTCTTGTTTGGCTAAAGGTTTTAAGGCCTCGGTACCCATCGTTTTCTTTAAATATTTTTTAACACCATCATATCTCCTTCACTTTTGTTACACAATCAAACCTTTATTTTCATTTACCCCAAAATTCTCTCTAAGAACCTTAATGTAAGAACTTAAATTTCTATATAAAACTTACCAAAAAATGTCAAAAATTGATCTAGAAATGTGTTAATTTGTTCCTAGCTATGTTTTTTTTTCTTCCCAAAAGTTCCTTCTCCCTCAAACCTTTTGGTCTCCCCTCATTTTCCTTCTGCTGCCTCCAACTTCAGCCTTCACTCTCTCTTTAATTTTTTTTTGGTGTTAAATACTCACTCAAGTCTCCTAACACTCTCAAGAATTGATTTGCATATGTTTCTCTCTATAATATCTTTGAAGGAAAGTGACAAGGAGAAAAAGTGACTCCCTTCCCTTTTGTTCTTCTTTTTTCTACCATCAGCCCCCCTTTTCTTCCTAGGGCTGACAAGTTTTCTCTTCTTCTTCTTTTGTTTGTTTTGTCCCTCACTTATTTATGTCCTACTAATTTAGTATTTAATTCTCTATGTTTATCACATTAAACCCTACTCTTATCGTTATAATCTTAGTCCTTTTTTTGTTTATATTTACTGTCACACTTCAAGTTAAGAATTTTATACGACTCTGACGAAACCCTATGATGTGAAGATAGTTGTCTTTAATTTCTTTAGCAAGCTGTACTCTTTTATAGATAGACCTAGAGCCTCCTGCAATAATCTGAATTTCTTAAAGCTTCAGCCCTCATCTTCGACTGCTTTAGAACTTCCATTCTCTGCAGATGAGGTCAAAACTGCTGTGTGAGATTGTGAAGGAAACAAAGCTCCAAGCCCCGATGGTATCAACTTCTTCTTCATCAAGAAAGCTTGGAACATCATAGGCAGGGACATTGTTCAAATGGTGGATGAATTCTACCGGACTAACCTTCTTCCTCCAGGCATCAACAGCTCTTTTGTTACCCTTATCCCAAAAGGAGCCAATAAGTTGCAAGATTTTAGGCCTATTAGCTTGGTGGGCAGCCTCTACAAGATTATTTCAAAACTGCTAGCATCCAGAGTAAAGCAAGTTATGTCAGAAGTCATCAGTGATCACCAAAATGCTTTCATCAAAGGAAGGCAAATACTGGATAGTGTGTTAATTGCCAGCGAGGCAATTAATTTCATGAAGAAGAAAAAAAGCAAAGGATATCTATTCAAACTAGACTTCCACAAAGCATTTGATTCAGTGTTATAGGACTATGTTAATGAAGCCATGACTAGTATGGGTTTTGGGAGTCGATGGCGAGGCTGGATCATGCAATGTATATCAACAGCCAAGATGTCTGTGTTGGTAAACGGTTCCCCCCACGAAGGAATTCAAGTTAGAAAAAAGGCTACGTCAAGGAGACCTTCTTTCTCCTTTTCTCTTCAACATTGCGGTGCAGGGGCTGAGCTGCATGCTGCAGCGAGGGTGTAACCTGGGGCTGATTGAGGGAGTGAGCATCGGGCAGGCTGGTCTTGCATTATCTCATCTACAGTTTGCAGATGACACACTTATTTTCAGTTCAACCTCTTTAGAAAGCATGCAGAATGTTAAGCGCATACTCTTGTGCTTTGAGCTCATGTCGGGTTTGAAAGTTAACTTCTCCAAAAGCAGTATCTTTGGTGTGGGTATAGAAGATCATGTGTGTGACTACACTACACAGACCCCTATGATGTAAACAAGGGCACCTCCCTTTCAAATATCTTGGCCTACCCATTGGTGCAAATTCTTGCAGTTCTTTGAAGTGGAATCTTATCATTCATAATATCAGCTCTAGGCTGGCTGCATGGAAAGGTAAGCTATTATCGATAGGGGGAGTTTATGTTTAATTAAATCTGTTCTCAGCAACTTGCCCATCTACTTTCTCTATTTGTTCTCTATACCTGTTGCGGTAGCAACAGAAATTGAAAAGAAGTCCAGATGCTTTTTGTGGTCTGGAAAAGAGGAAGGCAGGTCTCTATGCAATGTTGGTTGGTCAACTGTTTCGTTGCCAAAAAGTGCTGGTGGACTTGGAATTGGATCTCTGGGGAATAAAAATACAACTCTATTGTTCAAATGGCTATGGAGGTATGACTCTAAGGAGTCAAGCATGTGGAAGGATGTGATTAAAAGCGTTTACAATACTAAATACTCCAGCCTTATACCGCAGGATCATATCTCAGGTGCTGGAAGCACATGGTCTCGGCTTGTTAATCACTGTGGCAAAGATACTAGATTGCGGAATATTGTGAATAATCACACTGTGATGCTAGTTGGCAATGGGAAAAGGATTAAGTTTTGGCTTCATAACTGGACAGAAAATTATAGCTTGGCAGAGAAGTTTCCTACACTATTTCAATTATCCAATGATAAAGAATCCAGCCTAGACAAGATGGGAATGTGGGACGGTCATGCATGGTGCTGGGTTTTTTCCTGAAACAGAGTTTTGAGAGGCAGGAATATTGGACTTCTTGCTAAAATGTACGTTATTCTGTCAAGGGTGCAATTGGACAAAGAAACAGAGGATAGGCTTGTCTGGAAAGTAAATAACATAGGAAGATTCTCGGTTAAATCTCTCTGTGGGCTTTTAAATCCCAGTCCTCCATTGAACACTGTCTTCTTCTTTAGAGGGATTTGGAAAGGTCTTGTCCCCCCTAAAGTAGAGGTTTTTTGTTGGATGGCTATCATCAACAAAATCAACACCCATAGCATGTTAGTTAAAAGAGGCATTTTGGATACCTCAGCTGCAAACTGTCCTATCTGCCTAGTTGAGGAAGAAATGGTCGACCACCTTTTTATCCATTGCTACAAGCACTGGCTCATTTGGTCCAAAATCATCAACTAGTGGGGCTTAGCTTGGTGTTGTCCAAGGAAATTGGCAAATCTCTTCTCTCAGTGGGACTCTTTGGTTTATGGCAAATTTTAGAAAAAAGCATGGGTGATGTTGTTCTTCTTTATGGCATGGTCTATGTGGCTTCTCCGCAATGATGTGATATTTAAGCAGAAGATCCCAAACTATGATACTCTGTTCTTCCTTATTGTTATTCGACTTTGCTTATGGTTAAAGGCTATAAAGCCAGATTTTCCCTACTCCTTTTTAGATTTGCTAAGATCCACTGAAGGTCTGATTCGATGGACTAATTCTCAAACTTTGAGGTCTGGTGTTATGTGGTCTCCCCCTATGACTAATAGATTCAAATAGAATGTTGACGGATCCTTTATTGGAAAACCTGGCCCCTCCGGAATAGGTAATGTTTTGCGGAATCACTATGGAATACTTTTAGATATTTTTTCTTTGTCGGTTGGGATCTTAGACTCCAATGTAGTTGAGCTGAGAGCAGTAGTTAAAGCTATCAAATTATCAACCTCTAATTGCTTCCTATATCATAAACATATTATTATTGAATCTGATTCTGCCAATGTCATTAGCTGAATGAATAACCCTCATAATAGGCCTTGGATTCATCATAAACTCTTCTCTTCAGCTCAGAGGCTAGCTTCATGTTTTGATTCAATCACCTACACTCATTCTTACCGGGAAAGTAATCACATAACAAATCACCTCGCTAAACAAGGAGTGCACAGAATATCTAATTTTGTTGCTTAGCTATGTACCCTCTAGATAATCTGTCGGTACTATGTTTAGCCTCTGCAGATTGTGGTATTTTAGGGAAATATTTTGGTTACCATGCAGGGAACAGATAGTGGAAAGATCTTAATTGATTTGAAGATTATGTTTCTTTATTTAGCTAGTTAGTTCAGCTAATTTATTTTCTGTGTAATGTGATTGCATAACACAGTTATGCCTTATTTAATCCTATCAGCTTCTTTCAAAAAAAAAAAGACCCCTTCTTCAATTATTAACTAAATTCATTCATTCATTTTCTTCTTCCTTTTGTTTTTGGTCTCTTCCTTCTAGGGGCTTACACATTTGACTTGATCGGGATCTTATTTTTTGAACAACATATACATATATAATAGGAAGGGTTTTTTTTTTATTGTGTAACTTAAAATTCAAAACAACTCTAAATAAATAAGAAAAAAATAGCATAAATGCATGTATTAAAAACTTTAATATCATATTTTGTACTAGTAATTCATTTATAAAAGACTATAATTAGAGTATAACATGCAGTAGAGATTATAGTTATAAAACATGATTTGACCTGAAAAATTGATATGAAAAACGTAGGTTTAGAGCTTCATATAAATCTAGTTACTAATTGAAATGATTAAGATTTTAACCTAGCAAAATTCATTTGGTCTGATCAGGATTTTAGTATTCAGAGTGGCCTAGCCAAACATGGTTCAAGCCTAATTAGGTGTAAGTTAATTTCTTTTCTCATTTAGTTATCTAAGAGCTTAATATATTTATTTAACCAAATTATATTATCTAAAAACAAGGAAACTTTTGTTTTTCTAATTATGGATTATAGTCATTGTGATGTGACTATTTGAGACTTTAAATTTGATTTGTAATTTGGATATTTGAATTACATTTTTTAATTTAAACTTCTAAATTTTTAAATTGTTATTTATTTTTTGGATTAATTAAAAATTGAAATTAAGGTAAAAAAATTGTGTTGTAATTAAGTTATGCTTAAGCTTTATTGCTAAATAATTATATATATCTGGTTCATCTAGTGATCCATGAGTTAATTCGATGACTCAATAATCTAGATATTTTCCGAGTAATTGTAATTTTCCTGGCAGCGAGCAGAAATTTTCTGTGTTATTAATGCAAGGTGTCACAACAGCCAATCACATATCAAAAATAAAATAATATATATTCCCTTTCTAGACAGTGACTGCGTATTACAATATGATATGACTTCATTCCACCATTTCTGCTCTCAATTTTTTATTTGGTATTTACAATTATTTAAATAGCTAATTAATGCTATAAAAAAATGCCAGGTGGCATTTGTTTTTTTTTTAAAAATGCAAAAATTAATGTGGGCCTTGACCTGGGAAGCATTTACTCTAGATAGATAATATGTAGTACAGACAAGAAAATACATTCTGAATTATTGATAATCCTTAAATTTTGCACTTGTTAATGTTTTTAGCCTATTTATTGATCACAAGTGCAAGAAACCTCCATCAAAATCTTGGGTTTTTAAAATGAAAGAGATTAATTAACTAAAAATTAGAAGAAAAAAAAGACCACTAATCAATATTAATTAGAAAAAATCGATGGGCTTTAAAACTAAAAAATAGCCAATTTAAACCATTTGACTTGCCAATTAAACATGTTTTTATATATTCAGTAACAAAGATAATTTTAGACCAATTTATGTCTTAATAAGTGGTTGATTTCTCGCACCATTAAGGAGAAGCCAAGTCAACAAAAGATGGTGACTGAAGCCGTTCACATCATAATTAATTACTGTGAAATAGTGCTAGCATTAGCCATTTTAAACTTTATATCTAAATATAATTATAATTAAAGGGCTCTTGGGTCAATATCTCATTGAAATAAGATGAGCCACCAATTTCATGGTGTTGGGAGTTTGATATTGTCCGGAGGCTCCATGTGTGATCTTGACAATCTCCACCAACAAGCACTCCTCCACCTCTTAGACCAACACAAGGGACCCTCATTGCATGAGACTAACTTTACACCTCCACACATTAAGTGCTAGGGCTTTTCAACATCTTGTAAAATCTTCCTTTTTTCTCGATTGTTGAGGAGAACACTATTCACCAATCTTTGCGAAGATTGCCCACTTTGATTAAAAGATGGGATTAGTTTTTTTTTCAATGATGTTTTAGAATTCAAGTGATTATATTTTCTTTTTAATTTAAGGAATTTCATGTTAATAATAGAAGTTTGAATACCTGAAAAAAACAGTCTGAATCAAAAAACTTAAAGACACTCTGATAATAAGTCAATACATTTATAAAAAAGATATAAAATGACTTGAGACAATAAATAATGTAAAATAATCTTAAATTTAAAGAACAAAGATGTTTATTCTTAAGTTTTAAGTTGATTAATGCTTTGAAACCTATGTATCTTTTATCTTAAGAGATGAAAAGTTATAAACTTTTTAACTGCATGGTTCAAGGAATATTTATACCCCCTGAACCTTGTAGTTTTCAAAGAAGATAAAGATTGGAAAGTTCTCTACTTTCAACAATATTAAAGGAGACATATATATCTCTTATATATAATTAATGAAATGGTAAGTAATGAAATGGTAAGTATGGTAGGACCCTTAGAAGACCTTGTATACACCTATAAGTATAGGAAAATTATTATCATAATATGAACGATTATTCTAGATGGAGAGGCATGATAGTTTATCACGTCTTTAATACTTATATTGTAGAGAATCGTCCAGGATCGTGTATATATATATATATAGTCTTAAAACTTGGTAAAATCAAAGTTTTTTGGATCTAGCAGGTTTACTAAACCCACGTTATCTTGAGTTTGACTGACTATCAAGTCCAAGTTCTTTGGGTTTTGCATGTGTACTAAATTCACGTTACCTTGAACTTAGCTGACTGTCAAGTTCAAGTTTTTTTGGTTTAGTATGATTGTTAGACCCATATTATCTTGACCAAGTTCAAGTTCTTTGATTTTGACATGTTCGTTAAATCTATATTAACTTAAAATTAGTTGATTATAAAGTTCAAATTTTTTAAATCTGACATATTTGATACATTCATTTTATTTTAATTTTTATAATAAAAATCTTAATAAAAAAAATATCTCATTAGTTTTCTCCTTATAAATCTGGTAATCATTACCAATAAGCATAAGAAATCAAACATGCCATGTAGTGTAAGGAATCTATATGTAATTAAAAATGAAAAAAAATAATGATGAAGATGGTTGGTTATGACAATTGCCAACTATTTGATTGCGCAATAGCGATATCACACAATTAATAGAATTGAGCTGTTATTATTAAAATCCGAAACTTGTATGGAAACAATGAAGAGTCAAAATCAAAGTTATTTAACCCCGGCTTGTTCCATGAACTAGGACTTGGGTTAGGTTATGAGATGGACATACCAACCATGATTGATTATTGCCAATTTAAAATGGTATTGTTTGTTTCTAGATTATTATTTTGTAAAATTAAAATGATGTTATTTTTAAAAAATTAAAAATCTAACCAAGTTTTTACAGAATTCATCTAATAATAAATTAACTTATCAGATCAATTAAGTTAACTCCTAACTAATTTAATTTGAAATATAATCTAAATTATTGAGTTAATAAGTTGATCGAAGACCAAACCAAGATTCATAACACTTGTAATTGATATTTACGCATTATTTTTAAAGTTAGTAATAACTTGGAAGTTGGTAGTAAATTATTTTCTAATTTTTTTTTACACAAGTGTGTTTATTATTGATATAAAAAAAAAAGAGAACACGAAAAAATTTGTCCCTTATCAGTGTCCTGAGAGTCATAAGTGCGTGACATGTGCCTTTTTCCATAAGTCATATATGTGTACGTATTTTCTATTATTGATGAAAAAAATATCGAATATATATGTTCTTAAAACTATATACTATCTCACACTAAAAAATCTATATAATATGCTTCCCTTCATTAGTCCCTCAAACTTTTTTAATCAAAGAGGAGGTATACACTCGAAGAATTTTGTTGCTTTTAATTAAGATTCAACACTAAACCCAGCCTCTACGTATATGACTGAAGCTCCCGGTTGTGCTTTAGCAAAACTGAAAAGGATTTATTTTATTACGATTCCAAATAGCGTTTTGTTTTATATATTATTTTTACTTGAAATTATTATTTTTATTTTTTGAGATCGTTTTAAAATGTTGATATATAAAATAACTTTTAAAAAATAATAATAAAATATTATTTTTATGTATTTTTTTAACAAAAAAATACTTTAAAAAATAATTATTACCACACTTTAAAATAACCCTTAAAATCACTCAATTGTTTCATGATATAGTGATGTAGTGTTTAAGTTATAAGTACAATTAAAAACAAAAGTTAGCCAACCAAATCCGCTACCCAATCGTGGGACTATGATAAAGCAAATTGAACAAAATTATATAGCTTAATTTTCAAATAAACCCAATATTAATGGAAAAAAATAAAAATAAATCATTTAAAAAAAATGAAAAAAATAACTTGAGTAAACTCAAATTAACCTATCAAGCCAGCGATTTGGTATATGACACCAAGATAACCTTAAAGAGAGAAAAGTGAAAAACATCATTAAGCCCAATATCTAATCAATCATGTTCCTTTATTTTTTTTGCCCAAAAACTTATTTTTAACTTTTTTTTTTGCCCAAAACACATAGAAAACACTTTAGAGACCTTGTTAAACCAATCTATAGCCACAAAAAACATAAAAAACCGCCTGAAATCCACTCGAAACAAAAAAAAATTCCGAGCTTAGATATGAACTCTCATCATCATATCGAACCATTTGACATAAAAAATAAAAAATGAAAAAAAAACCCTATTTTATAGGTGTTTTGGTGGTCGGGTTCCTCACTAACTGATATTTTCTCTTTCTAAGCCGGAATCTAGCAACCTCTTCTCTCTCGTCCAACCAAAAAAGAACTGAAAAATAAGTGAAATGAAGTTCGGTATCAAAATTAAATTTTGTAAAATTTTAGGAACTGGTCACCTAATAGATAAAAAAAAAAATGAGGGACTCAAATGATTTTTTGATAGAAATTTTCAATCTGCCACCTATGTTACCTGTTTTTTTTCACTTCGGTCCCTTTTCTTTTAATTCAACCATCCCTTTTAACAAAAAAAAAAAATGAGCTTTAATTTGGTCTCAAAATGACTCAATTTTGTAAAAAAAAAGTTTAATGATCAAATTGAAAATTTTAAAATTTTCACTATTGTAATCCACAATAAAATATAAAGGTGAACAATAATTTTGTGAATAGTAAAAAACACCACACATTTTAGTTTTATGTATAATAAACATTGTACAGGTCTATCACTCAAATCCACAGTTATTAAACTGAATTGGACATGTTAACCTAGATGACTCAACCCCTAACCCTAGTCGGTTTTTAAAAAAAATCAAATCAGAATTGACTTAATATAATCTAATTAACTCGAACAAAACTCAACTTGACTTTTTTTTTCCATCAAAATATCGTTTTAATTTTTTTTAATAAAACTATACTATTTTACTTGATCTGGGTTAATCTATTCAATTCTTGACCAGTAACTCAAACCGGGTCATGAATCGGCCTCGGTTTAATCACTTTGATCAAAGCAATTGCACCTCCATGTGGGCCTCAATTTCTTTAGGAATAGTTCAATAATCCTGGACTGGACCTAATTAACCCTAATGTGAAGCACCTTATACGATAGGTTCCAAAGAAAGCATAATATTAATACATCAAGCATCCAAATATGCCTTAGCCGTGACAAATAAATAGCAAAAGGGAAACTTTTTTTTATGAATATATGAATTTAAATATGGATATGAATGAGTTATCTAACTTGAAAACACGGCAAACTATGGCAGATGTTTGGTGGGTGGCCTTTGCTGAGGCAGTGACAAATAATTGCTATTTAGCACACACAACACCTCAAATATTATCACCATAATTACTTCTACCAAGAGTGAGTCTCATTAAAGCACTTACGTTGCCGGGCAGGGAGGGAGGGATGGTTTTGGATAACAAGGTCCAAGGATTTGAACACCTTCCTCCATTCTTTTTATTGTACTTTAATTTTTAGTAATTTTCAATCAGACCCATTTTAGATTATTACTTGGGTTTGTCTCCAAATAGTTTGGATTTGAAGGTTATGTCAGAATCAAAAATCTAATTAATAATAATAATAATAATAATAATAAAAATAATAATATAACAACCCTTTCCAAATACAAATAAACGCAAATAACTTGGACTGACTGTCCTATGAGACCGAAGAAGTATCTAATAATAATAAAAAAAAATTATTTATAATATTAATAATAATATCAAATTTGCATCACCCTAATACTTATAGTTTTTAATCTCTTAAATTAAATTTATGGTTTTTCTTTAATAATTATAATATTTTTTAAAAACTTTATTAATAATAATAATAATTTTTAATTTTATCATTTGAATTAAATATATGGTTGTTTTTACCCTTCTGTCATAACAACAATAGGTTAAAGTAGGATAAAAATATATATGGTTAAAAAACAAAGAAAAATACCCTGTAAGAACAAGGATATTTTTGCTTGGTGGAAAAAATAGAGAGGCAAATTTATGGAATGAAATTGGAAAATAACAGATAAATGCAAAAATGTTAAATAATATTATTCGACTGGTAAATTTTCTAATTAGTCCTTCTAAGAAGACCCATCTTAATAGTCAATGACGAACATGTTAGGTCATAGCTCTTAATTACTTGTAGAATCATTAATTTGCATCGCAAGATTTCATCAGTTGTAAATCATTATCCCCTGTCAATTTTAATTAAGTTGATTTGGAAATTAATCTCTGTCTCACTGGGAAATTTGTTATAGAATTCAATCGACGCATCAGTTAATCAAGTTTGCGGCAAATAAATTAATTGATTGTTTCCCCGTCAATTCATCAAATGAAAAGA
>Ga0325404_1002878_pt1 | contig 18385 bp, 13 predicted proteins | sample PopdelMetagenome_18_FD_205664 | JGI IMG/M metagenome (GOLD analysis project Ga0325404, IMG submission 205664) | Populus deltoides microbial communities from Bellville, Georgia, United States - Xylem-Control-R1 | ecosystem: Host-associated > Plants > Phyllosphere > Stem > Wood/Secondary xylem... | reverse complement strand
GACTTCCTATATTAATATTAATGAGCCTATATACTGATGATGTTTTACCATCAAACAGACAACTGATGCTATTAACTGAGAGGAGGGGAGAGGGATTCTTTATTATTATTATTATTATTATTATTATCATCATCAATAAATGCTACACTTCTGAAAATATGCCTGCTTGATGGTACTGTGCTTATGTGCCAGGTAACAATAATTCATGAGATCATTGACTGACTGAGCATGAGCTGATTGGTAGATTATTTTGATTTATTTTTGCTGCTATTAGGAAAACATTCATTTTTATGTTGAAGGGTGCATTTGTTTGAACTTTCCGCGTGTTTTTTTTTTATAAAAAAAACATAGACAGTTCATTTAGACTCCCTCTACATCAAATTTGTAATGATCTAATAGCATGGTTATGGAAATGAAGGGAAAAGTAAATTGAAACTTTCAACCTGGGATGCAATATCTGACTTCCGTGTCAGTTATCTTTATGCATCTGCAGCCAATGTAAGAACGAGGAGTCACATTTAGATGTGATAAAGAAATGCTAGGATCGAATATGTAAACTTTATTTCATTGTATGCCCACATGGTTGAGGTATCAAGTACCACAGTGTGTATTTGGTTTTGGTATTATAGTTTTTTCATAATCAAGGTTTGAAGAGAGTTCGAGGCAAAACTATTGTCTGTTGATTAACCAAGCACTTTTAAATATGTGGTTGGTGCAAAACTACACCGCATCATTTAACAAACTGCTGAACCTTACTCAAGGCTCTAACTTATCAAGGAATTTTACAACTAGTTCTCTAATGATTTGCGAAGATGGCCTCTGAGTTTCCTTGTGATGATAAATGACTTGTGATGCTAATGGTGCATGCATCGTATTTCAAGCACAACTATATATTTCTTACTAGCGGTTACAAGGCATGCACGCTTTCTTCAGTGTATTATTACAAGGGATTATTGAGATCATTGAGAAATGTGCAAGCAATTCAAGAACAGCAGCACCAGGTAGGGTGAGTGAATGAGAATTGAGGGGACGGGAAAGAATTCAGTTGTAAGTAAATGTATGGCTGTGAGAAGTTGCAACCCATATACACCTGGGGTTTTAGACTCGTATTGTTGTAATGATTGAGTTTATTCATAGACAAACTTTGTTTGTTTTTATGCATGTATTTATGTATGAATGCGCTGTTCTCATTTCTGATAATGATGTGCATGTACTGGTGGATGAAATTTTGTTATAGTGGGGTGTTTTTAGCCTCTTGTCAAGACTTAGAACAGCGAGCATACAGTTCTTGTGACAAGGTAGCTGGAAAGAGGATGTTGCAGTGATTGTTTCCTGAGCTAGAGGGATGCAAGAGATGTTTGAGGATTTCTCAGATTTAAGGGCACTGATTGTGATAAGTTTGCTTCTCCCTTTGAATTCCAAGTAGCAGAAAAACCAGCTGCTTCATATGCAAGAAACAAGGTAAATACTCACTGACCATGCCATCAAATTTCTTTCCAATCAGTGCCTTGTTTCAACTTAATAGTCACTTTAGAACTTTCCATCATGCATCTCTGAAATTGGTGAGGTGAATGCAGTGGCATATTTTGTAAGGGTGAGTTTCCTGCTGATTTCTTACAGTATTCTACAATACTGTCAATGCACGCGCATGCATAGGCGTGCACACTCGCAAACCTGTAATTTGCATGGTAGACCCTTTTGCTGTTAAGATTGTTAGAAAGCTGTAACTTTCACAATACAAGGGGCAAGCTGCAAGACAACTGCATTTATTGGAAGGTGGAGTCGTTAGGACGTAAACAGACAAGACGGGTTTTGGTCCATGAAATGGTGATGTTGACGAGAGAGGAGAGCCCTGAGCAAATGTTCCCAAGAAATTGAGCAAAGATAACAATTAGATTGCAACCAATGAGTGTTTGGGGCTTCTTGGGACCAATGTTTTCTCTAGAAATAGCTGGAATAAAAAAGAAGAAAATGGAAACAGGACAGTGACCTTGCTAGCCTAACAACAGAATCCAATCTACTAGTCATCATCAGCTGGTTATGGTTTGCTTTCATTTTATATTATGGGTCTTAGACTATACCATCCAATCTTCAATTCTTCCTTTTGTTTTTAATTTACAAATAAATAGCTGGAATTTATATGCATGTTATTAATTATGGTGGAGTAGTTTAACAGGAGCGAGGGGGATCCATTAGAACTGGTCCAGTTTCTTCTGTCTCTTTTGGACCACATCTACAGCAAGTAAAGACACTGACTTATAATCATCCTATATGGGCTCTTTCTTATTCTAACAAATGTATGCGGACAGAAGAAGGTAGGGGTAGGGCAGGTGATTATTTTCGGTTTGGTTTGTTTTTTATCTATTAAAATAACTAAGTTAATTTTTTATAATTTAACAAAATTTAAACCGAAATCGGTTCCAACTGACTGATTTTGATTTGGTTCAGTTTGGTTTTTTTAATGTCAATATCTAAAAAAACCTATATTATTTTTTGGGATTTGTTTTTTACTTTTTAATGAGCTTTTAGTGGGCTTTTTTAATGTCAATTTCCCTATAAAAAGTGATGGTCCAATTAGGACCAGCCCATCTATTGTGTTTTTAAGTTTTTTTTGCCACTAAATATTCATTTATATTAAATTGTTAGTGTTAATTTTGTGTTCAATATTTTTTTTTTACCTTCCTAATATTTTGCTTCTGTTTTGTTATTATAATACACATCAACAAGTTAAAATTCAAATTATAAAGCATTGTCTTCAAATGACTTATAAAAAAGAACAAATAACATTGTCACAAAACACTTCAAGCTGAAAAATGTCTGTTATGCACATCATCCCAATCAAGAAGCACATCAAGAATATTGCATTTTGATTTCTTAATATTATTGACATCAAAATCTGGAATTTAAAATCTAGAATTATAAAATTATAGATTAAATTAGAAGATATAAAAATAAAAAGTAGTATTTTTACCATTCGTTTTAAATAAATGTCCTGATTTTTGAATTAATTATTATTCATTGCTAGATGTAACTCTCTACCAAATTCTACAAAATAAAAAAAAAATAGATATGTTAGATTGAAATTGTGTTAATTAATAAATCATAAAATAGAAGGTATAAGTTTATAAGAAAAATTACTTGATTCAAGGTTTTCGTAGATTTCAAAATCATTTAAGAAGATTCTAATGCTAGTTGGAATTGGTTCATTCTAATGCTGGTTGGAATTGGTTCATGATGCAACTAATTTTAACAACAAATAAGTGTTTGAACTGTTAGTGGAGATAGAAAACTTTGAAATTTGGTCAAATTTGGTCAAGTATACGACCTCCTGTGCTAAATGTTGATTTAAAAGCCACTATGAATATAAGAATAACTAGAATATGTTGTGCAACCTTCGAAAGTATTTTACCCTAAAATATCTAATTTATCATCATTAGTGTCATAACCCAATTTTTGACTCTTTTATTTTAATTATTATTATTATTATTTTATTTACTGAAAAGGATAAAAAAAATGATGATGAAAAAATAATAATGATGAAAAACAAGTAAAATGAAATAAATGAAGAATGAATTAAAATTTGGGTTAAGGGCAATATGATTGGAAGTTTTGAGGTTTAATTAAACTTTGGAATTAATCTAATTAATCCAATCAAGGGTTTAATTGGTGAATTGATAAGTTTTGAGACTTTATTAAGCTTGAAATTAATTTAATTAATCAAATTAAGGGTTTAATTGGATAATTGATAAATTTTGAAACTTAATTGGATTTGGATTTAATTAAAATAATGAAATTAGGGACTTAATTGAAGAAATAACAAAGTTTGGGGTTAATTGGGGGTAAAATTACAACAGATTAAAGTTCAAGGATTAGCTTGTAAAAAGCGTCGAAATACAGGGGTCCAATTACAATTTACCCAGGGGCTTGATTACACGATTTCAGAACTTCAATGACTAGATTGCAAATGGTCATTCCCATCACACAAATAGCGCCGTTTCTAGAAATCAGCATCACCTTCTTCGTCTCTTTCCATAGGAACGATTTCTGTAGTAATAGCTTTGAAGTCGTTTTAATTGTAGAGATGCTTGGCATTCTCTAGCTATAAAGCCAGAGAAGATGAGAGAGCACGGGGAGGAAAAAAAAGCCAAGAACGAGAGAAAAGGAAAAACTGAAAAAAAACTAGGAGACAGAGACGAAGAGAGAAAACGAGAGAGAGAGAGAGAGAGACCGAGAGAGAGACGAAGAACCAAAAAAAGAGCGAAAAATATACACAATAATATAAGAGAAAAAGCGGAAAATCGTGGTGAAGACCAGAGAAAGACAAGAACGAACTCAGAGGAACAAAACACAGACGCAAACGGGAGGGCTTGGAAGCTGAGATAAATCAGAAGAAAACACAAAAAAACCAGCGAGGGACAGAAGACAGAGAGAAAAGAAAGCAAGAGTAGTAGAGAAAGCAAAGGAAGACAGAAGGAAGGAATGAGGCGTTGTCTAACCAGTGCACTAATCACCCGCAGCTTCGTCTTCGTAGTCAAGCACGCCAGATCAGGTAAGTTCATCCTTTCCCATTCTGCAATTTAATTCACTTGACACTATGGCTTTGCATTATAATTAACCTTTACTGTACCGCACACGGCATGCGTGCTGTGATTTAGCCCAGCTGGGCCACTGGCTGGGCCTGGCCCAGCCCATGCGGGCTGAGCTAGGCCCAACCCCAAAAAAATAAAATATATAAAAATAAAAAATAGAAATAGAAATTGCATGCATCAGAAATAAGAAAATAAATGTGTTTTTTTTTTTAATTTTATTAATTGATGCCAGAATAAAAAAATAATTTAAATGATTTTTTTTATTAGCTACGAATTTTTACCAACGCCAGAGTTGGAATTATTCGTAGTTGAGTAATTACCAACGCCAGAGTTGGAATTACCTGGAATGGAATATTCACTAACACCAGCGTTGGAAGCATCTGTAATTAAATATTCACTAACGCTAGAGTCAGGAATATTACCAGTGAATTGTCATAACACATAAAAAAATTTAGCAATTTAAGACAAGATTAGCAATGCAGCTTACCTCAGGTAAGGTGCGCTAGGGGTGCTAATACATTCCCTAGCCACAACCAGTCCCACACCTTAGAATCTCTGTTGACCAGTTAGGGTTCCTAGTGACCATAATACTAGATGACAACTCCTTAAACAAGACCTTTTTCCTAAAAGAACAAGATGCCAGAAATATGTTCTTTTTCCATATTCGAGATTATTTTTAGGGCCGCCGCAATGTCGGGTGCGACAATTAGGATCCTCACAACCATAAACTAAATACCTCTCAATCTCATTTCTATTTTCCACACTATCTTCTTCCTGTAAATGCCTTTTGAATCGAGTCAAAGTGTTAACATCTACCTTCAAGTCATCAATAGCATCATCATGTGTATATTTATTATCATTCACCATTTCATCAGCTTTCAAATAAAACTTATACAAGCTCGCCAAATTATTTTTCATCTTCTTTGTTAGCAATTGTGCTGTCATAATCATGTAACTCACCAAAATAAAATTTCATATATTTCAATTTGAGATGTGGATCTAAGACAATAACAACATACAACAAAAAATTCTGATTTATTTCATAACCCTAATACTTCTCAAACTTTAACATCATGTTCATCACCATTTCACTTAAAATATTATCTCTACTTTTACACAATTGCAACAAGTTTGCATGCATGTAAATCAATTCATTGAAGAAAGAATTTGATGTGACATGCAATGAGTCAGAAAATCTCAATGTAACCGTGTAAAAAATCTTTAAGAACTTCACCAAAGTTCTACCATTTTCCCAATTCTTCAAACTAGGTGGCCCTATGTTTTTTTTTATTCACCTTTGAATCAATCTCCAAAAAGTAACTCATATGCCTAGGTTCACTTTCACCTAATCTCATAAACACCATTTCAAACTTTTCAACAGTTGCTAACATAAGATAAATTGAATTCCATCGAGTTGCAACATTCAAATACAATAATTTCTTACACTCTATATGTAACTTTTCTACATACTTCTTAAATGCAAGTTGGCTAAAAGATGAAGATCTCACAAACTTAATTGCATTTTGAATCTTAACAACCAAAACATTAATCTCTTTTAAGTCATTACACATAATGAGGTTTACAATGTTTGCACAACATCTAACATGCAAATGCTCATTTGACAATATATTAGTTGGTCAATCTTTCATCACATTCTTCATCAAATTGTCACATTATTAGAGCTTGCATTGTCTACTGTAACAATCAAAAGTTTATCAATCCCCCACTTTAACTAACAATTCTTAGTAACTTGACCAATTGTCTCACCCATATGATTGGAAACTTGATAAAATTAAAAACAAATTCATGCAAATTCCACTCATTATCAATTCAATGAGCCGTTAAGGATATATAGTTAATGTTTTAAATTGATATCCATGTATCTATTGTTAAGCATAATCGTTGACCCCTAAGAGCTGTTCTTAATCTTTCCTTCTCTTCAACATAAAGTTTTAAACTATCTCTCGTAACAGTGAAACGAGAAGGAATGTCAAATCTAGGTTGCATGGACCTAGAAAATAATCCAAATCCCTTATCCTCCACAAAATTAAATGACAACTCATCAATTATAACCATTTTTACTAGTGATTGTCTACATTCATCATAATTATAACCTATTGCCTTAAAGAGTACCCACGTTTTGATCTCCCGATTCACCCACTTCTTTCTTAGGTTCTAATACCAAAACCTTTTGCTTCTTATCAACCACAAAAAGAAAACTTTTTGCATACTTAAGGTTGTTTAGGATCACCATCAAGTTTTGTAAAGTGATCCCAAATTTGTAATTTTTTTCTATCATCAACATTTCTTTTCCTTGATGTAAGGACTTGAGATTGTTTACCTTTACTATCCGCGGTGGATCCTGCAGTGGTTGATGTTGGGTTAGTGTTAGTAGATGAAGCATTTTGATTTTGAAGTTTTTCCATATGTAATTATCAAATGAAAACATGTTAATAATCATAATTTATATGAGACTTAAAGGTACTAACATTAAAAAAAAAAAAACTCAAAAGAATATTGTAACAGTTAATACTACATTCCAGCAGGTTTCCAATAATGTTTTGGCTGTGTATGTGTTTGTGTTTTATGTCTTTCCAACAGGTTTTATGCACATAGCAAGAACAACTTAACAAGAACTAACGAGAACTATTATAACATGAACAACTTTAAACAGCTAACAGGAACAACTTAACAAGAACTTAGGACACACACACACATATTGAACTCTTTTAGACAGTGATAGGTTATAGAAATTTTAAAGCAGTAATTAGCAAAAATCATTCATTAAAGCAGTGCTGCAGTGGTATAAATTTTTCAATTATGAAAAGGTTTACATTCTAGTCCTAATTGTTTTATTTTTTTTTATTATGACCTCAAAGTCAAGATTTATCTTTTATAAAAGTTATTGTGTTATAGGAGGGGGATCAATTGTGCGGGTTATCATCTCTCTCGGTTTAATTAAGATATAGGAGGGGGATCAATCAACTTTTTTTCTTTGCAGTAAGATTTATCTAGGTTACTGTTCTAATGTTCAATGAAAAATTAAGTTCCCAAAGCTCGAATCTTCCGATAGCTCCACTAGATCTCAACTCAAGAATTAACTTTTTAGTCTTAATAGAATCAAAAACTTTAAGGGGGAGGGTACTCTTAACTCACTGTTATATTAGTTATTAATCTCAAGTTCTTGCAGGGGAGATGGCCCTTGAAGGCTCTTCTTTAAATGTATGAAAATAGTAAAGAAATAAAAGAATTGGACTAGAATATGTAGCTAGGCATAGCAATGGTAATACTGTGTGGTGTTGCTTGTCACCACAGTTGAGATCCTAATAATAATTTGTCTCTACAAATTCATTAGCCACTTTGCTGCTTCCATTTGAAATTATTTTCTGCATTCAAAATTATAAAAAGAAAAATCAATCTACAAATCCACATTCAAGAGTTTTTCAGATGCATAAAAATAATTAAGAACTATAATAAGCTAGCATGGTAAATGAAAGCTCAAGAAACTAACTGAGGGTTTGGGATGCTTAGATCAGGAGATATAAATTGAAAGGTTGGTTTTTGCGTGTGACTTGTGTGAGCTTGGATGGTGGTGGTTAATGTTGCTTAGATATGGTAATGACTAATGAAGATTTCATAATACTAATTGAAGAAAGAAGAATTGTTTCTGGCTGTGGACTTGTGAGTTGTGAGTGTTATTTGTGAATTGTGAGAGGTTGTGTTACTGTAAGGAATGAAGTGGGCGGCTGCTAAGGTTACTCGGTTAGAAAGTTTATATATATATATATATATATTATCTGAATTGGTTCGGTTCAGTTAGAGTTGACTAATTTCATCCTTATAAAACCGAAACTGAACCGAATCGGTAGTTTTTTAAATATTCTAATTGGTTTAATCGGTTTTTTTTCATGATTCGGTTTTTTCAGTTAATTTTTCTTTTGATTTTTTTGGTTTAATTAGTTTTTTAATTTTTTTGCTCAAACTAGATAACTAATTTTTGTGTATAGTACATATTGGTGGTTAGTGCACAATCTTGAAGGTAATTTATCTCAAACTTCACGTCATATATTGATCGTGATTATATTTATGGGGAGGGTAGGCATGCAGTTGATAATATCTAAGAGGTGGCAAGCGTAGTAGTAGTTGTTGTTGTTCCTTAACATCAATGATTCTATGATCTTTACATGCAAAATCACGTATACCATAGGAGATATTGCTCCTGTTATCATTTTCTGATGATTTTTTATGGCTGGGCAAACAACAAAGGACAGCTGAATTCTCTATGTTCTTAAGTAGTTACCGAATATACGTATGGGAATGATATTCTTTTGGGAATAATTCTAGGGAAGCACAGATGTCTCGTCTCACCTTTCAAATCGACTTTCAACTGTTAAATTTATGAACACAACAGTTCTATCGTGTGGGAGTTTTGTCCCCGGCACAGGACTTCGGGCCAATATATGATCACTCGATCTTGCTTCCAGCAAAGATATGGAACCGCAGGACAAGAAAAATTAAAGGCATTTACCACCCTCCAACAATATAAAAGGCCTAAATTTCTTCCACCTTCTAGCTTTCGGCCACACATTGCTTTGAGCCCTAAATTCCATGGTCGGTGACCGATATGTTTGGGACCATGCCAGAATGTATATGTATAGCAGCTTGGGACCATCATGATCAGGATTCGTCATTGGAATTTTCCTGGAATTATCTGTATAATTATTTATACTGACTGTGTGATGCAAATATAAATAAATACCTTTCCGAGGAGATATTGAAGAACAAACTAATAAATTAAAAAAAAAACTAGTTGTGCTACATAATTAATCGAGAACTATGCGTGAAGTAACTCTAATAGTTGAATATTTTATTCTCAATGAGGCCGTTATGTGATCTTTGTTGTGCTAAATGTTTTATATTTTTTTAGAATCTTCGTTTAAAATTAGAATTAACCTTGTACTACTCATAACTCCCGTCTATTGTTTCATGATATGATATGAAGTACATGTTAAATAATTCTTTTATTTATTTATTAACGTGGGTGTTTAAGTTAGCTTCTGTATATCTCAACTAATTTCACAGATTCTAAAATTAATGATTTCTTTTAAAAAATCTATTGTATGTATAAGCCAGTAAAAATACAACTTTTTTAAAATAGCTTGTGTTAAAATAGCTTGTGTCTAAGCCACCTATACATGATATGACATGAAGTACATGTTTCGTGAAGAAACAAATCAAAATTACATCCCAAAGCATCTAAATTGACATCCAAATTTTTATTTTGGCAATTTAGCTCTTCTAAGTCAAAAGTCAAAGCTTGAAGATTTTATACAAGTTTATTTTTTTTTAGAAAAATAGTTATTGAAATACTTAAATGTAAATTGTCTACTTAGGAAAGGACTATTTTGTAGAAAAGGGAGTATGGTTTTTTTGGATATAAAAAGAAAGAGAGAAGGGAAAGAGGAAAACAGTCAACCAAGAGAGAGAAAATACCCCTTTCCTCCACAAACCCGAATTTAAGCTCTTTTTTTTTATTAGTCGTTCAACAGACATGCAAGGCTAAATTATTTTTCTTGGTTGTAAGGACACAAAAACTTTCGGATTTCAAGAACTGTGAGATTTATTTTACCTTTTCTTTTCAGTTTATATGATGAATGAATATGTTTGTTCTCCTATGCTTATTTCATATAATTGTTTATTTTAATTGTTAGAGCAGACTCTAAGTTATTATTGTGAACAATCTATTGTCAAGTTTGCTATCAAAACCAGAGTTGTGGTATATAAACTTGTGAAACAACTGAGATTAATAATTGTGACAGATCCAGATTAGTAATCTTAGGGAGAACATTCGATCGATCAAATCAAACATAAACTGCGGACAGTTATGTTGTCTAGATTAATCAACTCATCTAGTTCTCAAGGTTATTGAATTAAATTACTAGTACGGACACTGTGGTTGTTTGATGGTTAGGATTAGTTATACAGCAGATCTATTAACTAATCAAGTTAAGAAAAGATAAATATTCAGAGTATAAATTGACGTTTTGCTTCCATGATCAGTTCTGATTTCTGTAGGTGGACGTTTACTTGTGACCAAGGTTTGTTTTCTTGATAAATTTTGATTTTCTTTGATTTAACATTGATTTTTTCTTTCTATTTACTGTAGCCATAGATAACTTCACAATTCCCCCCCAATTGCACATCGTATAGCATAAAAATCTGAACTAAACCTTCTTCGTGGGATCGACTTCTTACTTGCTCTATGCTATATTTTTTATTTAAGCTAGGGTAATTAATTTGTGCGACCGCAATATCGCAACATACAAGTATCAAACAATCTAAAAGAAATGAAAAAAAAAAGGATCTGAGTCAACCTGCTAAACCCGTGACCATAGGCACATGATTGAGATAACCTTATAGAAAGAAAAGTAAAAAAAAAAAACATGAAGATCAATTCCCAAAAAAATAAATGTTGAAGGATTAATTTGAAAAAAACAAATTCGATTTTAAAAAAGGAGCTAAAAAAGACCAAAGTCAACTTATGTTAACCTTTGAAACCCGTGATCATGGTCATAAGGTTAAGACGAACCGCATAGAAGGCAAACCCAAAAAATAATTATGCAAAATTCTCAAATAAAAAAAAAGCTCAGTGATGAAAATAAAAATAAATAAATAAAAAAATCGAGTCAACTTGGATTAACCCACTAGCCCCGCAACCATAGGCATAAGATTGAGATAACCTTATATATATATAAAAAAAACCACGGAGACCAATTCTGAAAAAATCAAATATTGAAAGATAAAGCTGAAAATAAATTAATTTTATAAAATGACCTAAAAATGTCTAAAGTGAACCCATGTTAAAATTCAAGACTCGCAACCTTAGTTATGAGGTCAGTACTAACCCATGAAAGGCAAAACAAATGAAGAAAAATTCTCAACAAAAAAAATGCTAAGGGATAAAATTGGGGAAACAAATTCAATTAAAAAAAAAGCATCCAAAACAAAACAAACAATAATAAAGAGAAAGGGGATTAAATTCAACATCAATATACATTAAAATTAATTCTAAGGGATGAAATTAAAAACAAAAATCAATTAGTAAAAGGATTTAAAAATAAAACAAATGAGAGCAAAATTTGATATGAAAATCAAATTAAATCAAATACTAGGGATGAAGTTGAAGAAAAAAAATTAATCAAAAGAAGATTAAAAAAACAAACTAAATAGCAATTAAAAGAATGATGATCAAATTATATATAAAAATAAATGATAGGACAATTTCATACTTTAGCAAGGAGAAGAGAGAGAAAAGAGGGAAGAGAAGAAAAAAGTTCATCAGGGTCTAACCACAACGTCACTGCATACATCGTCGTACCACCGATAAAAGGATGTCGGCGTGCTTCCAATTCCATCATGGAAAGCGGCGTTTGGCCACTGAACACGCTGCTTGAAAGGTCTAGGTAGCGTCTATAACCGTTGTTTTTTTATTAATATTTTATATTTACTAAAAGATCAAGTGCCTCTTAGTCTTTCTAAGTATAACAAAAAACACTAAGAGTAAAAGATGAAAAAGGCCATGCAAGGAAGCTTTAAATTTTTTTTATACCAAGGATAGTTGAGTATTTTAACCGTGCATAAAAAATGTGAACAGATTTATCTACCTCATTAATATGGTAATGACTAATTTACCCATGTAAAAAGACCAAAACATTATGAATTACTGCAGTATTTTACCTATACATTTTAGATTTTATTTTAATAAAACATTATTTTTAAATCAAAATCAGCTAAAAATAGTCATTATACAGTAACTATTCAATTCATAAATTTAAATTCAAACAACAATTCAATCCAAAACATAGATGAGGTTCCAGGAATAATTATTATTAAATACTAATATCATTGAACTTGTATTTAGTTTAATCACCCCCACCCCTAACTTTTAACTTTCAAGAAGTTACATATATAATAGTAACAAAGTTCCACACTTAAGATCTCGTATTGATGGAGTCTTAAGTTTAATATATTTAATTTTCAATGCTTTTGTATGGCCATTATAAGATTTGAAAGTCTAAATTCTTTAGCGTGTGAAGTATGAACGAATATGTTTCCGAAGGTTTGAAGTTCAGGATATATTAAAAGAAAAGCTAAAATATGTGCGGGTTTCACTGTAGTTCTACATATAAATTATTATGGATTACTATAGAATTATCTTTTTACTCTTGATTGAATAGAATTTAAGCCATCGGTTTTTTGGTTTTTTTCTCAGGCTTAATGATCATTAAAAGATTGTTTGGGGATGTATGTTTATTTTTAAATTTTTTAACATAGTAAAAATTCTTCTTTGCCCCCCAAGATAAAAAAAAATGTTGAACTACTGAACAAGGGTGCTCCAAGTTTTTCCACTTTCCATATATAGTAAAAGAACGTTTTTAACCGTAGAAAAAACAAAAGAGAAGCTTTGTCTTTGGAGGTATTTTGGTATTTTCACATGGGTATTTTGTGTAATTAAAAAGGTCATAGGGGCATTTTGGTATTTTCACATTTGTTTTATTTTTTTAATAAAAAACCGCTGGTACGAGTTCCTCACACGCTAGCGAGTGAGTGTTGCCTGGCCATTTAGGTGGCGCATGTGATACTTTCAATTACAATTTCTCATATGTTTTGTTTTTCATTTCAGTCCGTATTTTTTTAATTTTTAATTTTAATTTTATTCCTTTTATAGTTCCAGTCTTCCTAAATCCATCCCTATTTTTTGGTTGGTGTTTCAGAATACATCCTTTAGTTTTCATTTTGGTCTTTTTTTTTTGTTAGAGTTTTATTTGTTTATAATTTAGTCGTTCAATTCTAATTTGTGTATATGATGTTTTTCGATTCGGTCCTTCTAATTTTGATTTCTTTTTGATCCCCTTGGCTCTTTTGTCAAAAAAATTTCTAGTTTTTAACTTTACCCTTCAAATTAAATTTATGATTTTTTTTCAATAGTAATAATATTTATTTTAGTTTGGTCCTTTTTCATTTGATTTCTTATTTGTTTTATTTGCCCTTTTGTCAAAGTTCTTATGATTTTTTATTTTATCCTTCAAAACAAGTTTATGATTTTGGTTATAATAATAATAATAATAATTGTAGTGGTTGTAATAGTAATAGTAGTAGTAGTAGTAGTAGTAACAATAACAATAATAATGATAATAATACTATAAATAATGATTATAATGATAATAATAATAGTTTATTATCATAGTGATAATGGTGATGATGATGATGATAATTGTGATAATAATATTTATAATAGTAATAATAGTGACGATGATGATGATGATGATGATAGTGGTGGTGGTGGTGGTGGTGGTGGTGGTAAAAGTAATAATAGTTGTAGTAGTAGTAGTAGTAGTAGTTTATTATAATGGTTGTAATGGTTATGATATTAATAAGTGTGATGATGATAATAATGATGATAGTAATAGTAATAATGATTGCGATTGCGATTGTGATTGCGATTGCGATAGCAATAGTAGTAATAATAATAATAATAATAATAATAATAATAATAATAATAATAATTATGGTTATAACAATAATAATAATGATGATAGTGATAAGAATAAAAATAATTATAATATTAGTTATAGTGGTGGTGATAATAATCATAACAATAATAATAACAACAATGATAATAACAACGATAATAATGATAATAATAGTGATCACGATAACAATATTAATAATAATTATGATATTACTTATTACTAATAGTAATAATGATGATAACTACAATGATAGTAACAATATTAGTAATGATAATAATAGCGATGAGAATAGTAATTTTTATAATAATAATAGTGATAATTCATCATTCAATGTTAGATTTACCGGGAATTAAGTTTCACTGTTTTTTCATATATGATATATTTTTTTTATCTAATATCTCGAATTACTGGTTTGAAAAGTTTACATAGTTCGACGTTCTCTTTTATTTTTTTGTTTTATTATTATTTTTTTAATTTTATCATTTAATATTAATTTTTTAAAAAAATTATGCAAGTTTTCTTTAAATTTATTAAATAAATCAATTCACATCAAGTTAACTCTTAAAAATTTATTATCTTGCCTCAATTTATAGCATTGCAAAAAAATAAAATTTTAAAATATAATTAGCATAAGAACCAGTAACTACTAAAAACTGTAGAATTTAACCTAATTATTTGTTCATCGTATTTTTTTTTTTGAAATAATAACGCTAAGATATGAATAGACACACTTAAATGAAGGGACAATCACAATTCACGCCCAGCTCTTGTACTATATGATAAAAGTTAATGAATGAATGAAGGGACGAAAAAAAAAAGGGATAAAAGAGGGAGGCACGTCAGATAACGATGAACAGAACGAGTTGCTACACCCACACATGGCTGAAAGATTACCTCCCCACTCTCCCACTTGACATCTCTACTCCTTTCTTTCTTTCTTTCTTTCTTTCTCTCCAACAGCTTTGGACTACTACACGTCTACATTACAAATGCATGCAAAGGAAGAGATGAACAAACAAAACGAAACAATATGAGTTTGATGACTTGAGTTCCAACAAGGAATGAGTGTACAAGTAAGTGTCTGCCTCTTTGGGTTTAGTTTGTTTTCTTGTTTTGATTAATAATAAATTTAAAGAGGTGGGTTTTGTTTGTGTCCTAAAATTTGTTGCCCTTTTATGGGATATTGGATGGCTTGTAAATTTGAAGCAGCTCCAATTCTCGTAGGTTCTTGTCATGAGTTCTGTGCACTCTTTTGTTTGCTTTCTTTCTTTCACACTGTTCGAGATAATAATAAGCACTACTTCTAATACTAAACAAATGCTTCTCTACTTACTACGATGCTAGCTAGTTGCCTGCAGGCATTTCTTTCTGTTTCTGTTTCTGTTTCTGTTTCTGGGCCTCTTCGCTTTCAAGGTTTTCCCGCTCTCTATAAAAAAGAAGGAAAAAAAAAAAGCTTAGCTAGGTACTGTTTTCTGCATTATTTTCCCTCTCTCAATGTCTTCCTTATCTTTTTAACGCGTGATAGCTAGAGAGTTGGTGTGCATGTGATTTGCTTTTCTGTTTGCAGGTTGATATAGAGAAAGTTGGTTCCATTGTTATCTCGTTTTCAAGTGGGGATCAATCAAAAAGATGAACACGAGAGTCCGCACTGCTCTTCAGGCTATGAAAGCTCCTTTAAACCATGTTACTAATAAAGTAACCTCCTTTTTCTTTGCCACTCTTCTTCTTCTTCTTTTTGAGTTCTATTTCTTGTTTTTGTTTCTCTTATATTTCAGGAATTTGAAGGGTTTTTTTTAATCTGGTAAATGATTTCTTTCAATTTTCAAATGGTGAAATACGGGCTTAATTTTGCAAATCTTTGTAACTTAGCTTTTCAGCCACTTTTTATAAGAAACTGGATTAAAGATAGATAGATAATTAAGCTTCTAGCTCTTACAAAACCATAAAAAGTAAGTACTTTGGATCCAAAAATCTGCTTTGGGTTCTTTCACTCATCTCAAGAAAAGAATATATATGGCCTCTTCTTTTGCTTTTTTTCTTTAGCGGACTCTTCTTCTTCAAGCTTGATTCTGTGTTAATGTATTTATTGTAATTGATATTGAATTTATCAAGAAGGAGAAGATGGAGACTCAAGGGAGCATAACAGTTGGTGCCCATAAACCTGCTGCTAACCGGCGTAAAGCAAACAGGGAAAGGAAATTGGCCTTGCTACAAGATGTACTAAAATTAATTTTCCTCTACAAAACCATTCCAATTCTTTTTATTAAAATTAGAGCTGAGTTGTTTTTATATTGAATATCGCTTTGTTCAGGTTGATAAGCTTAAAAAGAAGCTTAGACATGAAGAGAATGTTCATAGAGCACTCGAGAGAGCTTTTACTAGGCCTTTGGGAGCTCTACCTCGCTTACCCCCTTATCTGCCTATATATGTTAGTATAAATTCCTTAAAATCAATGTTTGGTTTTTCCAAGTTTTGTATCTCTTAGAGGTGTTTTTTTTTTTTTTTATGATAAACAGTTATTAATGTGGGTACTTATTTGTTTTGTTTTAGGTGTTAGAGCTACTTGCTGAAGTAGCTGTATTAGAAGAGGAAGTTGTTCGGCTTGAAGAGCAAGTTGTGAATTTTAGACAAGGACTCTATCAAGAAGCTGTCTGCATCTCCTCCAAGAAGAATCTGGAGAATTCAAGTGATGCCATTGATAACCAACCATCAACTACTAGACCAAAACATACACGATCAAAATCACTCTCTCTTAATGACACCAGCTCAGCAACTTTAGCAGCAAGGCCTCAACCTTCTCTAGCTAGATGCGCTTCAAGTAGAAGGCTGTTTCCCTCTGACCCTATTATTGAGCGCTCGGGGCAGAGTTCTAATAGGCCAGCAAATGGAGGAAACCATGTTTCTGGTAAACCCAATTCTCCTTCTTCTCTTGTGGATGATGAACAAGGAAAGGAGAATCGATCATGTATTGCTTCTGCAAAAGTTAAGCAATCTCCGGGTAAGAAGCTGGCAAAAATCATGACTCCAGTGAAGAGGACACCAAACAAGCGGGAATCCGTGGAGAAGAGCATGGAGCCTTCTAAGTTACAGGTACATATTTACTCACCAGTTTTTATGAGGAACCTGCCGTACATTACATTATGGTCTTTGTAGTTGATGATCATTTTTATATTGCTCAGCTCGAATATCCGAAAATAACATCACGCCAAACAAGGTAACGGAGGATATAGTGAAGTGCTTGTCCAGCATTTTCTTGAGGATGAGCACATTGAATGACAAAGCTGTTGAACTCAAGAGCGGCTTTGTCATCTCCTGTTGGTGATGGAGGGAATGAAATTCAGGATCCCCATGGCATCTCTGCAGAGTTCAAGATTAGAGATATTGGTCCTTATAAGCATCCTTATACAATTGAAGCTAGCTCAATCGATCTCAACCGTAAACAAATGCCTTGTTTTTGCTCCAGAGATTAAAGTAAGTTTTGGGCGTCACTTCATTTAAAGTTCAAGCAGCTATGGTTTGTATTTTACTCATGTGTTTTCAATAATGCTCAGGTTTCTACTAGGGAAGCATGCCCCGGCAAATTCAGAGGGTCGTATCCATCAGCAAAAGCTTGCTTTCTGGATAAACACTTATAATTCATGCATGATGAATGTAAGATCTCTCTCAAAACTAAATGATAGGCCAGAGATTAATAATATGAAATGCAAACATGCAAACACCGTTGATATTTCAGGCGATTCTTATAGAATGGGATACCCGAGACTCCTGAAATGGTTGTAGCTCTGATGCTAACTAGATGCTTTCTTCAGTGTGATAGAATGATGAGACGAAAGCACGCGGCATTTTCGGATTCGAGTGGTCTGAGCCTTTGGTTACATTTTCACCCTGTTATGGAAGCTGGTCATCCCCTGCTGTAAGTTTCTCTATGAATTTGGTACACAAACTTGGTCACCTCACCATTTCGTTCTCTTTTTTTTCCCGAAAAAATTACCAAGAAGCTGCTCATTTAGTGCATTATTATCAGAATCAAGAATAATCATTGACGATGTAATCCAAAGATTACTTGTAGTTGTGTTTCATCTTTGTGAATATGCGTTGGTAAATGTACTAATGTTTATATATACAGAAATGCAGGTAAGAGTTTACACAGCCTCTCAAGTTGAAGAAGATCTAGAGGCAGCAAAGCGAGACTATTTACAGGCAACAGTTGGAATATCGAGGACAAACAAGTTAATAATTCCTGAACTGTTGGATTGGTATCTA
>Ga0325404_1002877_pt1 | contig 18385 bp, 10 predicted proteins | sample PopdelMetagenome_18_FD_205664 | JGI IMG/M metagenome (GOLD analysis project Ga0325404, IMG submission 205664) | Populus deltoides microbial communities from Bellville, Georgia, United States - Xylem-Control-R1 | ecosystem: Host-associated > Plants > Phyllosphere > Stem > Wood/Secondary xylem... | reverse complement strand
TCTCTCTGTCATCTTTCCATGTGGAAAGTGAAACCTTTAGTTTCTTCTGAACGTTTTGATAAAGGGTAAGGTCTCTTTTTGAGTGGCGAAGAGCCCCCCTGGCCTCCTACCAAACCCATCAAAGCAGCTCTTCTTTTTTTTACCAATTTTGAAGTTTTGGCTTAGATGTCAAGACATATCAAATACTTTCCATCACCTTTGCTTATACCCCAAAGCACCCAACCATACCACTTAATTCTTCCATCACAGAGATTTCTTTGGAGAGATTAATCACTTCTCTTCTTGCCACTGTAAAGGGCATTCCATGCTTCTTATACAAGAATAATGGAATGAGAGCCTGCCAATGTGTCCTCACCTCACTCTACTAACCTTAATCATGCTGTTGCTCCCTTCTACATGTTATTAAGCTTCATGTGCTTCCATCATGGACAGAACTCGTCAACAGAGCAAACAACTGAATACCCTTTCCCTTTCTCAGCTCAAAGAGCTTTCAATCTGGTCGGCAACTTGTTGGAGACAACATGATCCCTCCAGCTCCTTCCAAGATACTCATTGGCATCTCGTTAGACCCAGATCATAGCATTGAGCTCCTTTCATGGGCAACTAGAGTTCTAGCTCAATCAAACGACACCATTGTTGCCATTCATGTTCTTGGTCAGCATCTTTAGTGCTACTTCTACGAATAAATACATAAATCTCCATGCATTATGACTTCGACTGTATATCTATGCGTTTTCATCTTGATTTCCTGCTGAATCAAATATGAACTGAGTAGTTTACCAGTGTGAACGCTATTGCTGCATGGTTTTGCTCAAGTCAAGTCCTGTTTAAATGAGTTAAATTTATCAAATAGATCAGTAGCCTACGTTGCTTCTAATTATACTTGGCATAGTAATGTTCTGCATGTTTGATTAAAAACAGTTGGTGACGAGTCAAAGAAGCGCGAATTAATAAAGAAAAAACAATGGCAGATTCGACAAGCAAAAGCACATGTTATATCTGTTCTTGGAGAATTTGCCAGGACATGCCAGTCTAAGCAGGTATTTAACATTATAACCTTCTGAATGTTTGTCAAATGTTGAATAATGCTTGTTCCAATATTTTGCTACTGAAATATCATTGAAATTAGAGGTTATAGTGGATTGAAATTTTTTCAGATAAATTTGGAGGCTAGAGTAGGATTTAGCTCTGATATTGCAAGAGTTCTAATCGAGGAAGCAAAATCCATTTCGGCTGATTATCTTCTTCTTCGTGGCTCGAGAAACCGATCAAATAGGTGAGAAAACCAGATTAGTAATCAGAGAATCTCATTTATGCTTTGATAGTATAGCTCATAAATGATAAAACACTTCTCTTTTTCCGTTTGCCTATATTAGAACTTGGCATGAAGTTATAAGGTATTGTTTTGAGCATGCCCCAGAAACCTGCACAGTACTTTCATTAGGGAAATGTGAACCACAGAAGAATGCAGCAACTATAAAAGGTTGGTTTTACGTTAAGAGAAAATTCATGTAGATAGTGTATAACTTACTCTAGAACACCTATCTAATGCTCCATTTATAGCAGAAAATCTTCAACCAAGTTCATGGTGGTTGAGCAAGAACGATGATGGTAACACTCGTAGTGGCAGCACTTCCTCCACCATTGAAAATCACATCAACTCAGAAACAAAGAGACAGAACTCTTCACCAAGAACTGTATTACATCAACTTGAAGCAGAATCACACAGTACAGAAGATGATACCTTAAGTTTCGGAGACTCAAGCACTACAGAGTCCCCTCCTCTGGCTACCAATATCAATGGCCGATCAAAGACAAAGAAGCAAATATCTACCTGTAAACTTATCTCCTCAATTTTTGCTTCACCAATGAGAAAAAGAAATAGGATCTTTTTGAACAAAGAAAAGCAGCAGCCTTTGTTAAAGTGCTTCACCTTTGAGGAGATTGCCAATGCAACAAATAACTTCCACCCAAGTAAACTTCCACTAATCTTATGTGGTCATGTGCTAGGCAATCTGATTTAGTGACTCACGGATGAAATTAATTAACAAGTCTAATGCTCGTTTGTTTTGTTTTGTTTTGAGCATCATCAGACAATATAGTCGGTAGAGGCGGGTATTCAGAAGTATATAGAGGTGATCTTTCTGACGGGAGAGCTATCGCGGTAAAGATGCTAGCCAAGGACAACAAGGATGCTTCCAAAGAGAAAGAGTTCCTCATGGAATTGGGCATTATTGGGCATGTTTGCCATCCCAATACAGCAAACTTACTTGGGTGCTGTATTGAAAATGGACTCTACCTGATTTTCAATTTCTCTCAGAATGGAAATTTGGCATCTGCGTTGCACGGTAATAAGTTACTGCACTTTCTTCTCAATAACTCTAGAATGCTACTCAAAAAGGAATTGAAAATGCAGGTATAAAGGAAATGCTGGTCGTAGCAAAGCATGTGTTAATAAAATTCTACAGTAATAGAATAGCTCTCGAGATTTCTGAGTACAGGAATCGTTCATGATTTGAAGCAGAGTTATGGATGATGAAATAAATGATGCCTGTTTACTTGACAGATATTATTTTTTTATGGTGATCATCAGGTAAAACAGGTGAGTCACTTCAGTGGCCAATACGATACAAGATCGCCCTTGGAGTGGCTAGAGGTCTGCATTATCTGCACAAATGCTGCAAGCACCGAATAATACATCGAGACATAAAAGCCTCTAATGTTCTTCTAGGGCCTGATTATGAGCCGCAGGTGAATGTTGCAAGCATACTCTATCACTGCTTTAATTTTTAAAGCCAATGAAAGGTTCAAAGGATAATAAGCATTTCTTTCTTCTGTAGATAACTGATTTTGGGCTTGCAAAATGGCTTCCTAACAAGGTGACTCACCATGCTGTGATTCCAATTGAGGGTACATTTGGATACTTAGCACCAGAGTACTTCATGCACGGAATTGTGGATGAGAAAACTGATGTTTTTGCATTTGGAGTTCTTCTTTTGGAGATCATAACGGGCCGGAGGCCTGTGGACTCGTCGAAGCAAAACCTTCTCTTATGGGTATGTAGACATAACTGGATTCTTAACTTGATCGATTACCAAATCCTATGCTACTTCAAAATCCAACAATTTAAACGATCATAAATTGAATCCCACTGACAAAATGTTACCCAGAGACAAACCCAATTTCTAGTTTTGATTTTTGATTCTCTCCTTAAGTCCGTCTCAAAAACTAAACTGAAACTTCTGTGATATCATTAAAATGGCTTACATGTGTACAGGCAAAGCCTCTAATGGAATCTGGAAACATCACGGAACTAGCTGATCCAGAACTGAAAGGGAAATTTGATTCAGAACAAGTGCATAGAGTTGTTCTAACAGCTTCATATTGTGTGAGAGAATCCTCTACATGGCGTCCATCAATGAGTGAGGTGCGCGTAACATTATTATGCGCTAGGCTGAACATATATATACAAGTCCATAGTCCATTTGAGAATGGCAAACAACTAACCTGATTGAGCCCATTTCTTGTTTTCTTTGCTTTCTGAGTAGGTGTTAGAGCTTCTAACCAGTGGGCATGACTCTGAAGTTGCAAGAAGCTGGAGGATGCCAAAGTTTACATCTGATGAGTTAGATGATTACTCCATGATTTTTGGGTATGAGGTTCCAGTCGATATTGCATTGGAGGATTATTTGTAAGCAGGCATTCTTTTTATTTCCTTTTTTTTTTTTTTACTGTCTTAGGTTTTTTTTTTTGTGACAAGAAAGAAACAAATATAGTTTAATATATAACAAGAAAGAAAAAGGCTTTTCTTCAAGTTCTATGTAACTTAGTGCTGTTGCTAGGATTAATGCTGTCAGGAGTGGAAATTCTTTTTACCTCTTTATTATCCCTTTTTCTGTACGACTTTTCCATTAATTCAACTTTTGATAGAAGATGGATCAATTTTTTGAATTTTTTTTTTTGACAAGAAAGAAAGATCTCAAGATTGATTGAGCTAGTCGAACCAAAACATCCTTTGCCAATGACAGATAGAGTGCATAAAAAACTATTACGAGAAATAAAGTTGTTATAATTATGAGTTTACTTGTAAAATTATATGATTTTACGTGTCAACATATATTTATTGTATAAAATTATGTAAAATAAAAAAAACAGACTAAAATTATTAAAAACCAAGGCTGATCCTTGCATGTTTTGGGGAACATATATGTTTTTCTTCATCTCTTCTATCTCGATAAAATCAACATCATGGCTCAATGTCATGCTTAATCTATCATCGCAATCAAAATCAAGAACTTATTGCACACACTCATCAATTTGGTCATAGCATGTGATAGAATAAGCATTGTTGTAAAGATATTTCATTGCATTATGAAAGTTAAATTCAATTACTTCATCTTCTACTTTCATAGACAAAATATCCTTATCACAATCAATTTTAGTGTTGGCAATTTTCAAGAATAGTCTTCCAAATAAGATAGGAGTGTTGGTGTGTGAGGAATCACATTCCATATCAAGAATATAAAAGTCATATGAAATAACCAAACTATCAATCTTGACTAGGACATCTTCTATCATACCAAATGAATAAACAAAACTATGATCTATAAGTTGTATTATAATACTAGTTTTATTGAAAGCTCAAGACTAAGAGAATCATAAACAATGTTTAGGCATAATATTAATGGATGCACCCAAATCATATAAAGCCCTTTTAAAGCTAGCATTATCAAATTCCACATATTTCTTTCCTTATATTGGCAACTTGAAAGGCTGAAAAATACTTCTCCAGAAAAATCTTCTTCATGCCATTCCAAGTTCTAATGGAACCAGAGAGAATAGAGAAAAATCATATTTTTGCTACCCCTTTATTCTTCGTCAACTCTATGCGGTTTCATGCCAACACAAACCATATGGAACATTAAATATTGACAGAAGGTGTATAAACCCAAACTTGAGCTTGAAGTTGGCATTGTTGTCGATATTTATGCACAATGGTTGATTCTCCATGTTGGGAGCAACGAACTCCTTGAGTATCTATTGTCGTGCAACAACCATGATGTTGATGCGAGCTTCCTTTTGTAATCTACCTAAAGTATTTTCTATTTTGAGATATACCTCCACTTATCATTGATCAGTAAATCAGGTTGCAGGCATAAATAATCAAGAAAACTCGAATAAACTAAAAATAAATCAATCACAATAGAGATTTAAAATAGTGAAAGTAAATGAAAATCCAATGTTAAAACACAAAAATACCTAAAAACCCTAAAAAACAGTAGAATTTAGCCTCGAAAGGGTAGGGCTAGTAGCTTAAAGCAATAAGTCTTGCTCAAAACATCGTTTTCCTTCAGGAAACTAAATGCTAAAGCCTAATTCCATTAAAAAATTTATTTTGAACAATACCTTTTTTCTATTTTTTTAGAACGAAATAAATAACAATCATAGCATAAGAATCAACTAGAATAACTTTCTTGGTAATGGCATCAAAAATTTTTGCAATGTCGCGATCATAAAAATTAATTACTCTAACTTAAACAAATAAGATAATATAGAGCAAGAAAAAGGTCGATCCTGCGAGGAAGATCTAGTTCAGGTCTTTATATTAAATGATTCAAAGTTGAGGGGTTTTGAGGTTATCTAGGTTATGTTATGGTAAACAAATAAAGTAATCAAACTAAATTAAATAAATTGAAATTTATTAAGAGAAACATCTTAGTCTCAAGTAAATGTCCACATATAGAAATAAAAATTGATCATTGAAACGATATGTCAATTTATATTCTGAATATTTATTTTTTCTTAACATTAGTCAGTTAACCGATCCACGGTATAACTAACCCTAACCATTAAACAACCACAATGTTCGCACTAGTAATTTAAATTAATGGCAGTCTTAAGAACTAGATAGGTTGATAAATCTAGACAACATAACTGTCTACAGTCTATGTTCAATTTAATTGAATGTTTTCTATAAGATTGATAATATAGATCCACCATAATTATTAAACTTAGTGGCTTCACAAGTTTAAATATCACAACTCTAGTTTTGGTAACAAACTTAGAAATAGATTAGTTAGAATAATAACTTAGAGTCCGCTCTAACAATCAAACTAAACAATCATAGAAAATAAGCACAAGAAAACATTTATTATACTCATCATATAAACTGAAAAGAAAAGATAAAATAGATCTCACAGTTTTTGAAATCCGAAGGTTTTTGTATCCTTTCAACCAAGAAAAATAACTTAGTCTTGCATGTCTATCAAAAAACTAAGGAAGAGAAAGGATGAAAACATACTTTCGGGTATAGAAAAAGAGAGTGAGAGTTTCTTTCTTCTTTCTGGCCACCCTATTTTTCTTTCTTTCTTTTTATCTGATAGGAAACCCTAAACCCCATATCCCTCCAATCCGTTTGTATCCTCCAAAATAATAATAGTCATTACCAAAGTAGACAATCTATAATTAAGTAGTACAATAACTACTTTCGTAAAGAGAAGGAAAAATAGTCTTGCATAAAATCTTCAAGCTTCGAATCTGGACTTAGAGAAGTTAAATTTCCCAAATAAAGATCTTTTCCATACGTAGAAATAATTGTCATATTGGTTTGGATACTTGAGAAGTAAGTTGGACTTGTTTCTTAACAAAACTTGTTTGCTAGCAGAATTAATAGGTTGGCTTAGAAAACTCATATATCTCTCATATGAGCTCTTTTTCTGCTGTAATTTGGCAGGTGGATAGGTCTTTGAGTTGAAAATCCAAAAAGATTGAGTTTGCATCAAATGAACTTCTCTAACTCAAGATATTTATGTGGGAATGACTGAAGGTCAAAACTTGATGAATGCAAAACTTGTCTTTGAAGGCTGCAATTTCCATGCTCTTTCTTTTTTGTTTTTTTCTTTCCATATATATATAGAAAGGTATAGATTTTATCTTTATAATGCCCACTGCAATCACTTTATTTCGACCTCTACAACTCAAGTTCTGCATAAAATATCGATTAGATGTCAAATCTACCAATATTCGACATGGGTTGAAACATGGTCTGAATTTTATCTCTAATTTACTATTTTCAAATCTTACATCCAAAAGTACCTTCAAAATATATAAAAAAAAATATTATCAAGGCATTATATATATATATATATATATATATAATGGGCAAAATATTATGTAAATATAGGTAAACTATCAAATAATATGATTGCATCAAAAAATAAGAAAATCACAAAGTTCAATGGCCAATAATTTAATATCAAATGATGAAATTGAAAAAACATCAATTTCATAAGAAAAACATTGAGTAATGAAATCTGAGTCAACTCATGTTAACTTAACTAACACATCACCCGAGATATGAGATCATGATAACTCTATAAAAAACAAAGTGGAACAAATAATGAAGCTCAATGCTCAATAACTCAATATTGAATGATAAAAAATTAATTTTTAATAACAGACCTAAAACAAAGGCTGAACTTAAACTGGGTTTAAGTTATGAGATCAGGGTTATCCTATAGAAAGGCAAACAAGCAAAAAATCATGAAGTAAAATTTTGAATCATAAAAAAATTTAAAAACCAAACAAATAGAATTTAAAAAAAAAATGAGAACCAATTCTGGTATAAAAACTAAATAAAAAAACAATTATGGACTAAATTGAAAAACAAAATAAATTAAGAAAGTGATTAAAAAAATAGCAATCAAAAGAATGAAGACCAAAATTGGATAAAAAATTAAATGAAATAAAATATTGAGGGCCAAAATTAAAAAGCAACAAGAAAATGATGAGAAATAACAATAAAAAAAAGAAGGATCAAAATTGGATAAAAAAATAAAATGAAATAAAATAAGGAGGGAAGAAACTAAAACAAAAATAAATAAAAAGACGGATAAAACACAAGAAAAGAGCAATAAAAAGAATGAGGACCAAATTGGATAAAAAAATGAAAACAAAAGTGCCTAGAATGGAATTGGGAAAAAAAAACTTTAAAAAGCATTGAAAGCAAAACAAATAGTAATTAAAATAATAAAAGCCAAACTTGATAGAAATACAAACTAAAGGACCCAATCAAATTTTAAAAGGGTTGACGTGAATTTCTAAGCTAAGAGAGAGAAAATAGGGAGGAAAAGAAGAAAAAGGTCACTAGAGTCCCTCCATATTGCCACAATATGCACACGCCCCACCAACAAGAAGAGGATGACGCGTCACTCTAAACACCATTTCATATAACGATGTTTGGTAATCGAATAACCCCACACATGCCACCTAAATGTCACAGAGGCCGCCACACGCTGACACTTGCATTGCATGCATCAATACCTATTTTTTAATAATTATTAATTTTTAAAATTATCAAACTGCCCCTAAATGAATCTAAAAATAAATAAAGTAAAACGACTAAAAAGACCTTGAAACCATCTTTGGAGTTTTTTATTATTATTTTCACTACCAAAAAATTGATAAATACAAACAGAAATACCGAGAGAATATTTCTGTCGGTAACTTTCTGAGGGATTTTACCGATGGAAATATTCTCTCGGTATATACCAAAGGAATTACAGTGGGAAAAAAAATTAAAACAAAGCCAAAAAAAATGATGACATGTCATTTTTACCAACGGATTTACCGACGGATTTATTTCGTCGATAAACTGTGAACACTGTTTATCATGTCAATTACAAAGGGAATCACCGACGGAATTTTCCGTCGATATTTTCCAGAGAGCTCCAGAACTGTTCACTTTCCAATTGCAATGTTAATTGTTGTTCTTTACGGACAAAATCACTGACAGATTGAAAAGTCGTCTGTGTTATTTGGCAGTTTTCTGAAACAATTCAATTAATTTAAAATTTTCATTTAAATATTACAGACGGAATCACCAACGGATTGAAAAATCATCAGTAATTTTTTGGAGGTTTCTGATAAAATTTTACGAAATTGAAAATTTAAATTAAATATTACTGATAGAATTACCGACGGAATAATTAAAAAATATTAATATTCAATTATCTGTCGGTAAATCCTTTGGTAACGCGCCCAAATAAAAAGCATGAATCCCTTTATTTCACAAGAGACATACTCATTTCTTATTATTATTCTTCTTCTTCTTCTTCTTCTTCTTCTTCTTCACTATATGTAAAAAACATTATTAAGGTATGTCTTCTTCTTCTTCTTCACTATATGTAAAAAACATAATTTTTTATCTATTTCTTTCTCTTCTTTTCTCTCCTCATCTCCTTCTCTTTACCTCCATGCTTGGGTATGTCTTATTCTTCTTTCTTCTTTTATCCTCTTAGTTTTTTTTTAATTAATATGCTTAACGAAAATTTTTTTCTTTCCTTAGCTTCACTTGCAACTACATTAAGGTAAGATTTTTCTTTTTTCTTCTTTTTTCATGATTTTTTTCACTATATTTGTTTTTTATTTTATTTTTAATTTTTTTTGTTCTTAATAATTGTATAAATGTTGTTGTGAGATTTTTGTTTCATATGAGATCAATTTTTAGTAGATTTATATATAGGATTTTTAAATTTTTAGCAATTGCAACTTCATTTTTTTCATATGAATTTTTTTTAGTTGAATTTATTTGTTGCAAATTTATTTGAGTTGATTTTCTTATTCTTTTTTCCAAGCATTTTGAGTATATATTATACAGTGTTAATTTATGTTAATTTAATTATTTTATAATTTTATAAAATGAATTTTTTTAAAATATTTTTAAATAATTACCGATGAAATTACCAATGAAAATTCCATCGGTAAATCCGTTGGTAATAAAAAAATTATTACCGAGGGATATACCGATGAAATGAAGCGGATAAATTTATTTTTTATTACCAACGGATTTACCGATGGATAAAAAATTACCAACGAAAGATTCATCGACGGAGCATTTCCGTCGGTGATTCCGTCGGTAAATTAATTTCCGACGGAATATGTGTCTTACGCCGACGGAAAAATTCCATCGGTAAAACTGTTAAATCTTGTAGTGTTTAAGGGCTATTATGTCACTTCATTGTTCTAAAAAAAATAAAAAGATGCAAATGCCCCTTTGTGCAAGTTTATTTATTTATTTATTTATTTTTGCTTTTAAGGGTATTAGAGTAATTTTACTATGCAAAAATTATTAAAAAGACAAGTTTTTTTTTGCTTTTAAAAGCAACAAAGTCATTTCACTATACTAAAAAATATGTGTGGACTAATTTATAATCAATCAATCTTGTAATTCCTAATGAATCCCCTGAAAAAGATGATTTAACATCTAATTGCAAGTTTTGTTAGTTTTTTTTATAAGGGAAAAAATGTCAATACACTGTTCCAATGAAGTGTAATGTGACTTGGATCATATTGTTTTAGTAATGTCTTTTAAAGTTTTTTTTGTTAATTACCTAGTTTATCCTGATACAATAGGATAAGTTTTTAATATAACTTTATATCCTTAATTGATGCAATTTTATCCAAATAAAATAATTGAGTCTTTAATCTATTATTTTGTTAACTTTTTCCATCAAAATTAACATAATTTGCCAAACACATGTTTTAATATTATACTAAAAAAGACAAACTTGTTGAAGTATGAGACGATCACCGGATAGTGAGAAGTAAAAGGAAGGATAAGGATCGTTTGAAGAGGGAGAGAAGTTTGGTCTCATGTGAATTATTTTTTAAAAAAGTTTTTATATTTATCACATGTTTTGCACATGATTAGCAAATCTATAGACCTTATAGTCATTTTCAGTATAATAGTTAAGAGGGGAAAAATTTTTATTAATAAGAAAAATGAAAATTAGGATGAGCAATTGATATTATTTGATCTTGAAAAGATAAGAAAAATATAAGGATTAAAAAGGAGAATTCAAAAAATCAAGGGGTGCAATTGCCCTTTCTCTAATGTGTAGCTTCTCTCTTAAGTATAATATTAAGTCATATCATATGTATAAATAATTTAGCCAATTTAAACAAAAGAAGTTAACATGAGTGTAGATTGAAAATAAATTTAATAATTTTTATAAATTATATAAATCAAAATTTACTCTATTATATATAAATTATTTCAAGTAAAATAAAACTATAATCATAAATTCAAGTCTAAAATATTTTAAGTATTTTCCTCCCCTCCATTACCCTTCTCTCCCATCTAGAAGGGAGAAGTTTTAATAGAAAAGAAGAAGAATGGAGGTTAAAATAGTTCTTGATGGATCCAAATAAAATGGGTTAAAAAAACCTTTAAAAAAACCCCTTAAAAATCCCAAAGAGCATCTCTTTGGGCTCGAGCTACCACGTTCAAACCCAATTGCTATCAAGATATATGGGCTTGAGCATAGAGGTTTGAGTCATGTTAGGCATGTTGTTACGCCTTGCAAGCAAGCCTTGCTAGGCATGACACCATGCTGGGCGTGTCGTGCCCAACAAGAGTTAGGAGTGCTCAGTGCTCCAGCACCCCTTACTAGGTTCAAGCGTTGTGCATGAACCTAATTACTTCGGGTGTTAAGGGTGCAAACACCCTTGTGTAATTGGATTCGGGCATTAAGCCTAGACCTAATTATGTTTTGGACTCGGACACACATCTTTGAGCCCAATACTCATCAAAGAATTTTTTTTGAAACCTCATATGGATCCCTCAGTATTTTATATTGATATAATACATATTATTTTGAGATTACTTGAACTAAAAAATTAACCAATTATTCAATACATCAATTTTATTTCTAAATATCTTGGATTTTAAAACTCATCAGTTCTCTTCACCTATTACAATGTTTTCCCATGTAAACTAATCACTTTCTCCTTTATTTCTCATCCCTTTTCCTAAATAAACCATTAAGAAAAAAAATTAATGGATTAAAATGAAATGGATGTTAATAAAAACACCTTAGAGTTTAAGACTTGAAATAAAAAAAAATGGTTTAAAATGTTAATCAAAATAAAATGGTCCGTAGATTATGAGATATTTGTACAAATTAGCCATAGATAATATAAAGAAAAGATTCAAAACTCCTTGATTTGATGGTAACTTGGCACTATAAAGACTCTGTTCTAAAATCATTTGTTCAATGGACTGGGACAGGATACATGACTTGGTCTACAGAAACCGAGTGTGTACATCAACTTCTCATGGGTCCATAGTTGATTGAGTGCTTCTTCGCGTGGTAGTGGATAGACATGTTAGTCCCACAAATAAATTTCATTGAAATGAATGGAGAGAAGTGGTGGGGATGGACCACCATGGAAAGGTGCTGTGCGACAGGGCGGAGCCCACGGGGAGATGGCGTGTGCCGGTGGCGCACGTGAAGGGCATGATGTTGGGCCCACCACAACGTTTTCATTTATGGAGCCTACTTTTTGAGCAAACCACTACCTCACTCACATGCCCATAAGCAGCAAATGCAAAACCGACACCTTTTCCATTTCTGGCGTCGCTATCCAGTGCCTCCCAAAAGGACGATAACATGAGATTTTTTTCCCCTTGCTTCGGGACAATGTGCCCCAATCTTAATGACTTCATTTTTATTTTATTTATTTTTTCATACAATCTCAATTGAAATTATTTAAACTTAATTATAAAAAGGTTGGATCATTTTTAACACGAATTCTCTTTGCAAAGCTTTAAAAATCTAATGTATCCATTTTGTAACAAGAAAAATAATTTAATAAACATATTTTAAATTCATAACCTCTTGCCTCTTTTATATCATTTTCTTTTTCAATTTTCACGAAATTTATTGATCCTTCAGCAGATCAACTACGTTACAAATAAAAGAAAAATGTAACTAATTATTTTTATTCTATTGATGTCACTCACTCATTAATTCTTTTAAATTAGGGCTTGCTTTGTGGGGTTTGGGGCTAAAAAGTATTAAAATTATTAGATTTTGAGTTTTTTTATATATTGTTTGAGATTATGGTAATGATTATAATTTAAAGTGTTTTTTGCTTAGAAATATATTAAAATAATATTTTTTTATTTTTTTAATTTTTTTTGAAATCAGTATATCAAAATTATCTAAATACATTAAAAAAATAATTTTTAATAAAAAAATAAATTAAATTTTTAAAAAAATATGATTTTAACCACATTTCAAAACCCAAACGTGAAATTATACTAACACATGACAGTCTCTAGACTTACAGTGCATGGCGTTAATTGTTTTTTAATCTTAGTGACTTAAATATTTTATTTAATCATACAATCTTTTATCTATAAAAAAAAAAATTACTATTTTATTACATATGAGTGATTGAGATATCCAATATATTTGCAAAATATTAATTATTCTCTAAGAAAGAGTGATCCAACGGATTGCCATGTGTCAGGGAGGAGGAATTCCTCATGCTTTCTATAGCAGGAAATTATTGTTCTTAAAATAATTAAATAATAATTTTTTTTTGATGCAAATTCCTCTGACACAGTATAAAAATGTTAATAAATATAACTAAAATCTAGTTTAACTAATTATATTTTAAATTTATTTTTTAAAAATTATTAGTTCGAGTCTCACAATCTTAAGATCACTAGAGACTTATATAGTTGTTAATTTTAGGACCCATAAAATTAATTGATGTGCACACAAGCTGGCCCATACACGCATATTAATTCAAAAAAAGGTTAATAAATATAAATTATAAAGAAAATAATTAAAGTTATTAAATATTTTCTTTATTTTTTTTATTTTTCATTAAAAAGGTTTCTTGTCTTTTTAATCATTACAACCTATTTTGTTGGCTAAATAATTAATTATATCTACAACATATAGTAGTAGCATTGTTATTTATCATGTGTTAGGTTGGAGGAACTCCTACTGTCTTGGGACAGCTAGAAATTTCATCATTAAACAGTCCATTGACCAACGTTAATCACACCTTTTTTTCCTCTCAAAAAAGGCCTTTTTTTTTAGTGTCAAGTCCTTTCATCTTATCTACTTCTATTTCTCCTTTTCTATTTCTTAAAAAATAACAAAAAAATAGAAAAAGAATATGAATTGAACAAAAGGATTACTTTATAACTTTAATAAAAAAAAAATAAGAATTAAATATACAGTTTTTAAAATCATCAGGATTAATTAATTTTGTTTTTCTAAACTACAGGACTAATTTATAATTAACTCTAAGCACCTATCTGCATATCTCTATAGTTGAAGCAGTTATAGAATTACTAAATTACCCTCAATAAAATGAATTATTTGTTATTTTCAAGGGCCAAATAGGTATTTCATCTAAAAATCTAAAAACATCACCCATTATCTCTATCTTTGTCACTTTGATCCCTTGTTTTTTAATTTCACATTCTCCTAACAAATTCACCTAAATTTACCTATTATTTGATCTAATAAGGGCTAAAAAAAAGGGATGAAAGAAAAAAATATTATGTACAATGTGTCCACAATATTTTGTAAGACAATTCACAAGGCATTTTTCATAATAAATTCTCTACTTTTTGAGTATTACTTACTAGCTATTTGACCCGTTATGTTCTATGCCGTGGGTTAAATATTTTTTTCATTAAAAAAAATGTATATGCAAGATTTTCCGACGTGTATTTGTATATATAAAAAAATTATAAGTGTAACTCAAAAGGCTTATAGATACATATAATCAAATAAATCAAGATCTATGTATATTAGAAAATAGAAAAAAAACTCATTAATAATAAATGAAGATGAAAATGAAAAATTTGATAGATATATATAGATCAAGATATTTGACATTATAACAATGGCCTTTGACCGAATAGTGTTTAATGACTTTGTCTACAAAAATAAATCTTTTATTTAATCAAATGATAATAGAAATAGATACATATGAAATTGATTGAATAAAATAAAAGGAAAAAAATATTATGTAAGATTACACATATTAAAAATATTATCCAAAAATAAATACTTTTATTTATATAAAACATAAAAAAATATAGATGAATTAGAATAATCTCTTCAAAAATTAAATGCATACAAAATAACTAAAAAAATAATCATCATTTAAAAGAAGCTATATAAATAAAAATAAAAGAGAGAAGGGGTATTGATTAAAAAACTAAAAAAATAATAATTTTGAAAAAATACATATATATAAAAGCACCAATTAAAAAAAATAAGTTTAGAAAAAAACTAGAAAAAAAAAGGTTAGGCACTACTCAGCTTAGCAAGCTAGACTAGTCCACATAGCACATTTCATAATGGTTTGTGCTATTAATATTTTTTTATTGCAGAGTAGGCATACGACATGTCATTCGTCCTAATTATTATTTTTTAAATAAAGTAAATGATACGTTGTCTGATTTTGTTCATAATTTGTCCACTATGGTTTTTTTTTTTATCTTAAAACCTTATTTTTCAAATCAATTTAACTAAAAACATCTAGAGAAAAAACCCTAGGCACCTTAATAAACCTATTCATGTCCTTAAAAAACTAAAAAAATCATCCTGAAACAAAAATTCTTCTCAATTTTAGATATGTTTTTTCAGGCTCTTTGAAAGTAAAATAAACATCTAAGATGAACTTTCTTTATTAAATGGAACCACTTGATAGAAAAAATGAATGTTTTAGCTGCCAAAATGGGCAGTTGAAAATGAATTATCTATAAAAAAGAAAAACATCAATTTGGTTTCTAAGATATTTTTTGGTACATTAGCATTGCAAATCTAACAACAAGACCAAACAAAAAACCCATCATGGAGGCTGGACCTATATCATAAATTGGTGTCCTAGGAGCACCCAAATCCCTATCTGGGCATCACTACACAAATTGCTGGTTGCTTTCAAGAGAATCGTGTTGAGAAGCTAAGAAATGGTCCCGGGTCGCTTGCATCCACTAATTTGAGATCCTATAATCTTCCAACATTAATACATACTACCTCATGGGCAACCGAGAAGGCAGGCAAGGGTACTCCAATATATATATATATATATAACCTGGTCAAATGATCATAAGTTAAAATATCATAATTCTTCTTTAACAATCATTAATCTAGGTTTTCAAGATTTGGTTAAAGTTTCTTGACATCACTTAAATAAATCCGACACTAAGAATTTGTTTTACATTGTGATCTAACATGTGTTTTGCCACAACTATATATTTATGATTTTTTGGTTAAACCTCATTTATCATATATTTGTATGTATTCCACTAAAAATTACATCTTAAAACTTTAGTTAAAAAAAATTATAATTTATATATTTTTTAATTTTTTTCTCTAAAATATAACTATAAAAACTATCATAGCGCCAAATTTATAGTATAATATGGCTTTAAAACTATAGTATTTTTTTCCACCTGCTTTATATTTAATATTTGTTTGAAAATATAATAGATGTTGTTTTTAAAATATTTTTAATAAAAATATATTAAAATAATATTTTTTTTATATTTTTAATATTATTATACCGATAAAAAATTATTAATTTAAATATTTAATAAAAATCATAAATTTAAAAATACAATACACCTTAATTAGGCATCATTATAACAGAGGAGGTTAATTTGTAATGTGTCAATTGTCAAAATCAACTTGGGATCCAGTGTAGGACTGGGATAATTCCAATACGAACACTGCCAAACGAACCATTCGGCCTGGGTCCTACCCACTAGCATGACAGCGGTTGGACCAATAATGCAACAAAGGCACAAGGTGGCTTGGTTTGTGGAAGAAAAGCTAGCTAGAACAGTTTGAAATCTAATTTAACCTTGTAAAATAAACAAACCAGCTTCAAACATAATATTAACAAAAAGTAATTAGAAAAGGAATTTTCACCCTACCTTACGAGTCAAATCATTATTTATTGAATTAGAACTCTATTATGTTAACTCGAATTGATTCAAATTATTTTTTTTACATGATATCTTCTTTTCATGTTTAATAGGTTAAAAATTAAACTATACTCTTTATTTTTTATTAGCTGACTCAATCTAGTTTATAACTCAAGTCTTTTATTTTTTTATGCGTTGTCTCAACATTATTTTTAACTCAAAAAAAATCCTACTCCTATATACTCTTTATTTAATGAATCACATTAATTTCACCATGGTTTTGTTCTAAAAGCAGTATATGATAAAACCTAACACATCAATGATTGCTGAATCATAATAGTCAAACTCAAATCAATAATTAAGATTAGTATATAAAAGAATCTCCAATAATTTCATGAAAAAGAGAGAAACTCAAGCCCGTTATGGAGTTGCTAGATGATGATTATGCATTGACAACATTTTAAATTGTTGTTTAAAATAATCAACAAAAATCTTCATTTCAGAAAACCAAATAATTATATCAGTTATTGGAAAAAACTACGAAACAAGCTTTTACTCCACACAACAATCAATAGTAAAATATCAATTGAACTATATGTCTAATGGTAAAAAAGCAAAAACAAAAAAGTAAATGTCCTCAAAGAATCGGTCCATATGGTAAGTACAAAATTATTCAACCTAAGATTTGAAATTCAAATCTTATAGCTTACTTTTCCTTAAAGTGGGATATCTACGCTTTAATTAACCCTACATACTATTAGATTGGTCTTTGGAAAATATTTAATAAAATTAGAGTTTGCAAATGTAAATTATGGTTTTTATTATTATTATTATTATTCCTATTAGATGGTTCATCGTACTACCTAACATATAAATTTACCTATTATGAGAACAAAAATCTTATTTTTCATATAAATAAAAGTGATTGCGTGCAAATCTTTAAAGGGTTAGAATAATTTTCTCTGAATATTAATAATATATGGTGTGTATATAATTATCAATTTTGATAAATTTGAAACATGAAAAAAATGTAAATAAAATTGATATGTTGCTAATAAAAATTAAGGATATAAAATGTTACATTTCAACTTGCCAACCAAATAAAACTTTTATTAATGACTAGAAGAATATTATTTAATGATATTAATTAATATGAATTTTATTTGCATTTTTTAATTCAAATTTATCAAAATTCATAATTATATACACACCAATTTATTAGTAATATTTAGAGAAAATTACTCTAACTCTTCTAAAGTTTGAATGCAATTTTTTTTCTCTATAATTTAGAAGTTATATTTTACATACCATTATCTATAATATTTATAACACTTAACAGACTAACTTGAGTGCATGAAAAATTAGTTAATAATTTTTTTTTTTAAATATAGAATTGATATTGTAATTAAATTAACAACTATAGAGCCCTTACATATCAACTATTACAATATTGATATCAATGTAACTGTTACAGTTTTTATAAAAAAAACTAGCACTTTATGTCCCATTTTTAAACACCATTTTCAACCACCATATCATCATTTACATCCTCCCATTTTTAAACACTCTTCTCACTCCCCATGAATCATTCATACCTTCCATTTAAATCATGTCCCTAGCCATCATTTACAACCAACA
>Ga0325404_1002876_pt1 | contig 18386 bp, 10 predicted proteins | sample PopdelMetagenome_18_FD_205664 | JGI IMG/M metagenome (GOLD analysis project Ga0325404, IMG submission 205664) | Populus deltoides microbial communities from Bellville, Georgia, United States - Xylem-Control-R1 | ecosystem: Host-associated > Plants > Phyllosphere > Stem > Wood/Secondary xylem... | reverse complement strand
GCAGGAATCCCTGCTTTCACACTAGATATTCAAATGGGAATATCTTGAGCCTCTGATATCGAAATCAAGTGATTCAAAAGCTCAAATTCATCTACGTGTCTAGGACTATAACTTTGATGAAGGAGTCAAAGTGAGATAAAATCTTTTTACATAACAGAAACTGATAGTAATCTAGTTGGTCAAAAAGGTTCTTGATCTGACAATACTAAGCATCCAAATCTGACTGAGAATCTGCTCTAAGAACAATGATCCCTAGGACCTAATAAAGGTGTACGTCAATTTTTCAACATGTAATGAGTGACAGAATATACCTAGGATGGTCAGATATCGTACGAAACTGAGTCAGAATTAGAGCCTAAGTTGAAACAAAAAATTGCGACAGCAGCAGAACTATTTTTTTTAGTGTAAATTCTGAGGGATTTATTCAACCTTAAAAACAAGATAACAAAGGAACGAATTTAGCATTATGAAGACCCCTAGTCAGTCTAAGAAAACCTGATGATTTTGGCAGCAAAGGGGAAGGATAAAGAGAGCAGAAAACAGCTCAAACAGGGTTTCGAAGAAAAATAAATAAATAAATAAATATTTCTCTCTCCATTTTTGTCAATTTTCCAGCAAATATGAGCTACACTCTTGCACTTGGTTCGAAAGAGGTATACATTGTCTCTAGCACGTGGGGTCCAAAAATGAGTAACAACAACTGGGTCATGATAAACCTTATAGGGTAGTAGGTTTGATTTGTTGATGAATAATTTCGAGGTACTTGGGGAAAAAACTAGGTTCTTCTCCCTTCATAGGACTTGTAGCCCCTTGTCTTAGCTTTCCAACGCGACCAACCTTGCTTGAAACAGAGTCCTAGAATTGTAGTTTGGGTCCTTTCCCTTTGGGGAACATGTACGACCTCCGAGGAAGGTCGGAATATGACCAGATTCGGAAAGTCCCTAAAGCAACTATTTAGACGCGTTAAATGGTGAAAATTTGGATCCTTTCCCTTTGGGGAACATATGATATTCTATCTTAGCTTCCAAAAGAAATGAGTCATGTTCAAAATGGAAATTTGTAAGGATAACTATGGTCGGACAAAGAATGACAATATTAATGGGTGAAATTGGCATGGACTAGCATACATTTAGTATATGTTAGGATCTCAGGTAAGGGGATTACCATGCATCGATGCCTATGGGGGCATGGATCAACATACATTTAGTGTATGTTAGGATCCCGGTTAAGGGGATCACCATGCATTGATGCCTATGGGGCATAGACTAACATATATTTATTGTATGTTAGGATCCTGGGTAAGGGGATCACCATGTATCGGCTAACATACATTTAGTGTATGTTAGGATATCAACTAGCATACATTTAGTGTATGTTAGGATCACGGGTAAGGGGATCACCATGCATCGACTAATATACATTTAGTGTATGTTAGGATCACGGGTAAGGGGATCGCTATGCATCGACGCCTACGAGGTGATAGTGATACCAATGAAATTGATATTGGCAATGAGTTAGGTAGAAATATTTGTGGATGATCTTATGGAATCTTGAATGGAAGTTGAAAATGGAAGATGAAATTGTTTTAGTAGTTGAATGAGAAAGAGTTCCAATGAAAACAAATATGAAGTAGTGAATAGAATATGAATACATGTTTTCTTTTTTTAAATTGTTGGATATTTATGTTACTATACTTATTGTGATATTCATGTTTCAATAATATGTATTTTGTTTCAGGACTATTGCATGCATGACAGGAATAGATCGTAGCTTTTGTTCACTTTTTGTTATCTAGTTCTGGGAGTATATCCTTGTATTTTAAAATATTAAAACATTTATATAACTTAATTTGTATAATTGATTTTTATGAACTTAACTGTGAAATTCATATAATCATGTTCCATGTATACGTGTTTATCTCATTTATTCCTCTCTAACAATATTTGTTGTTCAATGTATGTTATAAATATTATAGTTGTGATGATGATGATGTTTGTGGGATTGAGACCCATGATGATTGAGTTGTGATTGGGTTATGAGATATGAGATATTAGAAGTGTAAACATGGTATATGCTGATAACTGGGGACCTCCCGGTATAGGGGAGACTGCCGAAATTTTGGTGGAAATTTGGGTAGACTTTTATATGAGAACTGTAAATATATAAAAAAATTACTCATATTTTTATATACCAAACCGTAGGAAAATAACCATAAATGCATATGAAAGTATGGGGCATTACAAATGCGAATCAAAGTCTTTGTATAGCTCGGTCAACCTGAAATCCCATCTAGCAACTCCCTTTAACTAAAGCTAAAATCTGTGTGCCGTTGGGTTAACCTGAGATCCCATCTGGCGATCTCTTTTTACCATAACCAAAATCTGTCTGTTTGTAGCTCAGTCAACCTGAAATCCCATCTAGCGATTCCCTTTAACCAAAGCTAAAATCTATGTTGCGGTTGGATTAACCTGAGATCCCTGTTAACTAGAACCAAAGTCTGTTTGTAGCTCGGTCAACTTGAAATCCCATCTTGCAACTCTCTTTAATTAAAGCTAAATTCTGTGTTGTGGTTGGGTTAACCTGAGATCCCATCTAACGATCCCCTTTAACTAGAACCAAAGTTTGTCTCTATAGCTTGGTCAACCTGAAATTCCATCTGACGATTCTTTTTAACCAAAGCTAAAATTGGTGTTGCAGCTTGACCAACTTGAGATCCTATCTGGTGACCTCTTTTAACCAAAAACCAAAATTTATGTGTAGCTCAGTCAACATGAAATCCCATCTGGGGATTCTCTTTAACCAAATAAATTCTGTGTGTGGTTAACCTAAGATTCCATTTCGCGATCTTCTTTAACCAAAACCAAAGTTGGTATGTTCTTCTTGATAACAAGGTTCAAACTTGCTTCTTTCTTCCTTTTTTTTTTTTTTAAGAATCTTAATGGTAGGGTTATTCTCACTTTTCTTCTTGATGATAAGGTTTGATCAAGTTTATCACTTGATGATTTTTTCTTTTTTAATTTTTGAGATTTTGTAAGATTGACATCGATTCTTCCTGATTGCAGGGTTGACATCCATCCTTCCTGATTACTAGATTTTATTGATTACTGGGTTGAAAACTTGGTACTTCATGATTATAAGGCTGACCTGATAATTCCTGATTGCGGGGTTTGAAACTAGGTGCTTCCTGATTTCAGGGTTGACCTGAAGACTCTTCCTGATGACAAGGTTGATCTTCCAATTTCTTTATCTCATCTTTCTTGACGGTTGGCTTTTCTTGTTCCTCCTGATGACAGGGTTTGAACATCTTTTTCTTTGAAAATTTCCTAATAGTAGGGTTCTTCTCTGTTTTTTTTCTTTTTTTGATTGGAAGGTTTGAAAATAGGACTTTTGATGGTCATGTTGATAAATTGGTGCTGCCTGATTGCATGGTTGACTTGATAATTCCCAATTGCGAGGTTTGAAACTCCGCACTTCCTGATTGCAGGGTTGACTAAAGATTCTTCCTGATGATAGGGTTGATCTTCTTATTTCTTTTACATTTTTCTAATGGTAGAGTTCATCTCATCTTCTTCTTGTTCCAGGGTCAAAACCGTGATTCTTTATTTTATTATCAACTTAATGATTCTTTCTTTATCCAAAATCTTACTGAACTTCATTGAGGATTTTCCTATAACGAATCAAAAATATGTGTGCAATGCTTTGAGGTTAGATGACATGTATGCATTCTTACCTGGTTTGAAATATAGGTCCCCCATCTTTGATGTTCCATTGTCATAGAGTGTCTTTGTTTGTTATCCAAAGCTTTATTTTGTTCTTTTAATGTACTGGCTCATTCGTGTGCTAGCCTCCCACTCAGCTGTAAGTGTCGTGTCTATCCTAAAAAATTAATGTAACATACCTCATATTAGAGGCAATATGATTAGGTGTGGTGTGTTGGGAAGGGTTTTTGGATTTAATCATAAAATTATGATTAATGTTTAGAAGTCGCCACCTAGTATTATGGTCATTAGGAACCTATGGTTTGTGAGAGTGTGGGTAAGAGACGTATCACCCCCAGTGCAGCCTACCTAAGATAAGCTGCATTGTTGTTTGATTGTTTTTTTCTAAGTCGGGTTCCTATTTGTTGGACTTTTCTAAGGATCAAGGTAGATCTCTCTTCATGAGAAAATCTCTACCTTATCAAGTTAAATCCTAACCGTTCTAAAGTCTGAATTTTAGCATCGCATTTTTACACCCTGTATCTTTAATACCTGAGGGTGTACTTTATCGTGTAATTTTACACCCCACATATATTAAAGTCTACTTCTGGACCTTTAAACAAAAGATTGGAAAAATGGTTTTTGATATTTTGGCCAAACCTTAATGGATGATCATAAACTGGTTATGATATCTATTTTTTTTTTTGGATTTTTAAAACATGAGAAAGATGTATTTCTTTTTATATGAAAATATGGTTGGAAAAGTTTTAGGATTTGACCATATGTATGAAAACAATTTTTTTTTTTAAAAAGGGGAAATTAATTTAAAATATTTAAGATTTTTTTTGAATTTTTTATAGAAAAAGTCTCGGAGGAAACCGAGTATTTTAATACCAGATTTGTATCTTCTTGTGTAAGTATATAACCAAATATTAAGCAAAATTGGTACAAAAACATCTTAGAAAATCACAAATATTTTAAAATGCCCTTTGAATTTTTTTTGGAATTTTTTGTTTTTTAAGAAATATATATTATATTATATTAATTAAATATTATTAAATATATGGGTTGGGCCGGACCAGCTAACTGGGCTCGGACCAGCCAGGTGAGTCGAAATTGGCCCAACAAAACTGATCCTTTTAGAGTGTGGACCGGAGCAGGTCCAACCCACCTTCAAAGTTAATTATTTTGCCATTGCATACAGAATATCTTCTGCATGCAATGGCCACGAGAAGAGGGAGAAAGAACGAGGAAGAAAAAGAAGGCCACCTTGCATGGTGGTGGTTTGGATGTGGAGTAGGTTCGACTGGTGGCTCAGGAGGCATCGACTGAGGGAATGGTGGCCGGAGTTGGCTGTAGGAGGAAGAAGAAAAAGGTTTGTAGAGGAGAGAGAAAGGAGTTCGCAATGGTTGTTCTACCGCTGGTGAGGATTTGGGTCCGTAGGGAGGCTGAGCCATCGTCTGTTGGTGGAGGAGAAAGGTTTCTGTGGGGTTTTCAAGTACTGAAAAAGCAGCGGGGAGAGAGAAACATTGGCTGGAAAAAAACAGGGGGGTAAGCTGATTTTTCGCGATTTTTAGACCCGATTCCTTCATGTTCAGGCCATGAAATCCACCCCTATTCATAGGAGGTGGGAGAGGGTAATCTTGTCTACATAGGAAAAAAAGTGTAGCCCTTGATTTGGTTGGGAATGATCTTAACCGTTGACTCAAAGTAGGCACTATGAATTGTCAAATTCAACAGTAAAAGGCTGCCTGAGTTGACCTATTTATGCCGGGGCCGGTGAGGTTGTGTTGTCGTTGAGCCTGAACGGTCCATATCACGAGATAACTGGTTGTCAGATGATCATTTTGGTTCAAGAGTTGTCAAATTTGGTGAAGGTTAGATGCCTTAAATGCACCTGTAAAGTAACTTCCCTGAGTTGTTATTTCAGAAAAAATTGAAGAAAAAGATGAATAGTAACTAAAACAACGCTATTTTGGTACAATTCATTTTGATCCTTCAATTTCTGATTTATCTTATATAAACCCCTGATCGACTTCAAACGTTCAAATTTATGCAATTGAGTCCCTGAAAAAACATCAATGTTAGCCCCGGATTGGCGTGCCTTTTTTTAATATGGTCTTTGATATCAGATTTATGCAATTTAACCCCTAATTGACCATTAAACTTTCAATTTCTTTAATTTTACCCCCGGTTTCAACCAATCAAGCCCCTATAGCTCAACGTCTTTTACAAAATAGTCATTGGTTGCGAAAATCTTCAATTTAACCCCTAATTGACTCCAAAACTTCAATTTTCTTGCGATTTTGCCCCTAATTTCAATCAATTAACTTGGTAAAAATTAAATTAGTCTCTAAAAATTCCAACAATCTCAATTAAGCCCAAATTGGCCTCCCAAACTTATTTTTCACCAATTAAGCCCCTAATAAAATGAATTTGACCAATTTAAAGTATAATTAAGTCCTTGCACTTAATTGAATACTTTAATTGGACCCAAATTAATTTTTAAACATAATTAAATTTTAATTTGGCCAATGATTAAATCAAATTGACGTATTATATTAAAAAAATAATTGTCATTGAACTTAATTTTTATGCAAATTCTTTCAATAATCATATAATTTGACCTTGAATATTCATTTTCTCTCTCCATTTTTTAGCATAATGGGGTATAATTAGGCCTCATAATTTCCTCCAAAATTACAGCTTGATTCCTCGACCTACTTTCTCAACATTGCCTTCCTTTATTTTTTTTATTTTGATAAAAAATGAATTTTAGGGAATAACCCAGAGTTGGGTTATGACACTGCCAATACCCATCAAAAAGTTTTCTAATGTCGTTCTTTTCTTGGATTGCAATCAGTTATGGACTTGTCTCTAGTTGAAACAATACTCTTTAAGTATATGTTATCATTAGCCTTCTTGGAAACCATCCAGTCGTCCAAACATGCGTCTCATAACTCGCAGTAAAAGGTTCTTTGTTGTATTCTTGGTGTTCTTCTTAATGGATTCCTCAAAGCTTGTCAAATCAAATTATGCAAAGGAAATGCATTAACATTATTAATGATGTTCTTTTATCACCCATATTCATGCGGTAAAGTGCGCCTTTGGGCTTCAAAACAGATTGCCCACAGTCAGTCTTGGTGGTGTGTATCTTTTTTATATTCATTCAAATGCCATTGTGTGATCAGATTTGTCAGGAGTCATAAGCATGTTTCAGAGGGTAAACCCAGATGACGATATAAAGATGTCCTTTTAATGCAACATTGTCCCACAATTAGTCTCGGTGGTATGCATCCTTTCGACATTCATTCAAAAGTAGCCATGTGATAACATCTGTCAAGAGTCATAGCCATGTTGGAGGGTAACCGAAGATGAAATGAAAATATCCTTCAAGTGCGGTGTTGCTTATCAATTGTTGTTGAGATTTACTAGATCATAAATTGTGTTTGCTCTCAGTTGATCTGAGTATGCTCTTTCACTTATTCATCATTTGATCATCTTTCTTTGCCCCCAGCTGATCTGAATACTGTTTGTTTTCCTTCCCAATGTCCATTGCATTGCCCCCAGCTGCTTAGTTTTTCAAGGAGTGTCGAGAAGTGTCAATGCCATTTCCATCAAGGATTTTGCAAACTCGATCGATGTTCTTCTTGTTTTTGACAATCCTTCTTGTTTGGGAATCAACTCTCACATTTCAAAGGTCATGTCTATTCAAGTCTAATTATTGAAATGAAATCAGAGAGATGTCAGTTTTTGAAAATCAAGCTTCTTTGGTCAAAGACCCAATATACGCCATTCGATACACGTAGTCTTTTGATTGCCTTATATTTTGAAAACAGAAATTGACCCGTTGTAAGATTAAAATAGCTTTGTCTATGGTTCTTTTCATCAATTTTAATCTCTGATCTTGGGTATACCATTTGATGACATGTGATGAGGTGACCTTCTATGTGTTTTAAAAAAACAAAATGGTCAAGTCAAAACTTGGGGCTTTATCAAGAAAGATTATTTCTTTTTTAGCATTAATTTTATCTACTTGCACAATAACCAGTAGTTTGATTCATGAAGCCACGACTCATAGAAAAGCTCTTCCAGTTTTGAGAGCACCACTTATTGGTTCAAATTGCTTACTTGATTAAAAAGGGCTTTCAAAAGCACGTAATGCAGGTTACTATTCATGGCCATAAAGAGAGGAATTTCATAGGCTCAAAAGGTGTTTGAGGGTTTCAAAGACTTAGGATCACTTCTATCTTGCCTCTTTTTTTGTGGAGTTATTTCATAGACTATGTTCTTTTTAAAGAAGGAACTTGCTCAGGGGTATGTACCTCAGTCTTACAACATCATGATCTCTCTCCCTTTACTTTCTTCTTCTTCTTCTTTCTTTGTTTTTTTTTCAATCATTGGACCTTTTTCCTTAACATGCCCTTTTCCATTAATTCTATTATTGTCTCCATCTTTCCCAATGAAATATCTCTTATTGCCCCCAATATGCCTTTTTCCATTAATTAGTGAGGGTTTTTATAAAGAAGAAATTCATTCCACCTTAAATGGGGACCATAAGGGATATAATCTTTAGAGAGTGAAGGGATATCAAAGTTGACTTTTTCTCATTTTAAGCAAGGTCGGTTAGAACCGATAAATTTTGACATCGTCTAGTGTAATGATTTGGACTTATAAGAGTTATGATTCGCGAGTCTGTAACTATTGAATCCACTGCACGTCATTATACATATGGCTAAAACTTAGCTACATGATGTGTGGTTCAAACTTCAGCTGCAATCACAGGGTGAATTAGATTATTTCCTTCAACTGCTCTTAATCTTTCTTCTAGGGAAACCCATTTATCATGGCTCATGGGATCAATAAACCTATTTTCAGAAGGTTCTATCATTGTTGAATTCACGGTGCTTGACTTGGATTGATGAGGGCAAAAAGGACAAAATGATTCCCAGTTACTGAGTCTGTCCCCAAGTTCTGAGATGTGTGAGGGACGTGGGCTGACGGTGTTTTCACAAAAGGCTATGCAGAAGTTCCTTTTCCATTCTTGAAGCCCACCACTTGTTCGAGCAGATCTGTAAGTCTAGCTACTTCACCTTTGATGCTCTCAATTTCGTTTTGATAACGGGCCTCCAACTGAGCTCTTTCTTCATTTTTCATCTTTCACGTGTAGTAAACTTTAGGTGGGGGACCTGCGTTTCAACCTGGTAGCATGTATAAGCAATGAACTCACCCTTCAAAGGCTGACATATGGTGGTAATTATTGTATGATGAAACAAGGGTTTTAATTCTTGCTCAAACTCTATAACGACCATTGTGTCACCCACAAGTCTTGGATTCAAGATGTTTCAAGAAGGGCTTGCCTTAATGCGAAATGAAGGTAGCACAACAAAGCTTAGTCCACAAGATCCTTAGTGGAGTCGCTATTTTGTTGCACATGCCTGCGCGACGTTGCGGCAATCATCGACTCTTATAAGTATGTATCCGGGAAAATCAAGAAAATAAAGAAGACAAGGAATTCTTGTCTTTTATCAGTGGAATTGAGGAATGAGAGTCGTCACCTAGTATTTTGATCACTAGGAACCCTAACTGGTCTCAGAGATCGGGCATGGGGACTGTTGCATAAATGGAAGGTATTAACACCCAAATACGCCTTACCTAAAGCAAGCTCTATTGTTTGATTGTTTGATAAAAGCTAAGGTTGGTCTCGTTTTCTAGTTGTTGGTTTGTCTAAGGTTTAATAAAAGTCCTCCTCAATAAAGAGATCCTTATATTATCGGGTAAAACTTAACCGTTCTAACATAAAAAAACTATCCTTTTAATATCAGGAATACATTTTAGATATAAATTCATCATTCCAGATACTAAAAGAAAACAATTTTTTTGGGTATTTTTGAAATATTGGCCTAGTTCTCATGGCTTTAATAAACTAGTTATTAAAGCCAAAATGCATGCTGAACATATACATTTTTTATTTTTTATTATATGAAAATATGATATGATTTTCTTTATCTTTGAGAAACTTGGCCGTGTGCATGAAAACAAGATATTTTTTTGTTTTATAATTTTTTTGCAATTTTTCGACAAAAACTGGGTATTTTAATACTGGATTTTATATCTTTACCATATAAAAATACAAACTAATATTAAGAAAAGTTGATAGAAAACTACACGACAAAATCATAAATTTTTTTGAAAAGATTTTTTTGGTTTTTTTGAATTTATTTTGGGCTGGCCCGGACCCAACCCGACCATTTTGGTTATGGGCTGGTTCTGTCCAGCCTAGTGAAAGGTGGATAGTGGAGAACTCTCCACTATTCACTTGCAGAACAGTGGAGGTTGCACGCAGAGAAGGAGAAGAGGAAAATAAAGAAGGGGGAAGATGACCTGTGGTAGCGGTGCTGTTGTTGACGGTGGGCAAAGAAGAGGACTGACTGTGGGTTGCGGTGGACGTTACTGGTTGTCCTTTCTTTTTCTCTGTATTTTCGTTCTGCCTTTATTCTATTATCTCTTCTCCTTCCCTCTGTTTTTCTATTCTTCTCCTTTTGTTCTCTAGTTATGGCGGTGCTACTGGTGGCGGCGTTTTAGGCGGCTGGTGATGGTTTGCGGCTAGGAACGGTGGCAGTTGCTACAATTCTTCTTGTTCCCTGTGCAGAGACACCAACCTCCTTTTTTCTCTTTCTTATTTCCCTCTATTTTTCTCTATTTGATTTCTCTCTATTCTCTCGTCCTCTTCTGTGTTTTTTTTTTCATCCTTCACAAGGTTTTTTTTCCTTCCCTCTTCTGTTCTTTTCTGGTGTATTATAAGGGTAGGGGGAGCAGGATCGACCCTACTGGTGCAACCATATTATTTGATAGTTTTACTCATATTTACCAAGTATTTTGCCTATGTTTTATATATAAAATGCCTTGATATTTTGTTTTTATGCTTTGAAGGCATTTTTGGATGTAATATTCAAAAAGAAGTAAATTGGAGATAATTGGTAGATTTGACCTCCAGTCGATGTTTTGTGCAAAAATTGAGCTCTAGAAGTCGAAACGAAGTGATTCTAGTGGCAGTAGAAAGCTAACATCCATACCTTTCTATACATATATGACAAGAAAAAAAAAGAGCATGGAAATCGCAGCCTTCAAAGTCAAATCTCGTATTCTGCCAGTGTTGAGCTTCGACCATTCCTACTTGAATATCTTGAGATGCAGAAGTCCATTTGATGTAAACTTAATGTTTTTGGATTCCTAATTCGAAGACCTATGAACCTACTAAAGTTAAGCACAAAAATGAGCTCATATAAGAGAGATATGATTTTTCTAAGATAAGACATGAATTCTGTCAGCAGACAAGTTTTGTGAAGAAACAAGTTCAAATTACGTCCCAAAACATCCAAATCGACATCCAAGTTTTTATTTCAGATTTAGCTCCTCTAAGTCAAAATTCAAAGCGTGAAGATTTTATGCAAGGCTATTTCTTCTTTTTTTAAAAAATAGTTATTTAAATGTAAATTGTCTATTTAGGAAATGACTTCTTTTTTTTGTAGAAAAGGGATTAGGGTTTCCTAGGATATAAAAAGAAGGAGGGAAAGGAAGAGGGGGCAACCAACCAAGAGAGAAAAAACACCCCTTTCCTCTAAAAATCCCAAAATCATGCATTCTTTTTTCTTTTTTAAAATAGTTATTTAAATGTAAATTGTCTACTTAGACATGCAAAGCTAAACTCTTTTTTCTGGTTGCAAGGACAAAGAAACCTTCAGATTTTAGGAACTGTGAGATTTATTCTACCTTTTCTTTTTCAGTTTATATGATGAATGAATATGTTTGTTTTCGTATGCTTGTTTCTTAGGATTGTTTATTTTAACTGCTAAGAGCGGACTCTAAATTATTATTGTAAACAATCTATTGCTAAGTTTGCTATCAAAATCGAAGTTGTTAGATATGAACTTATGAAGCAACTAAGTTTAATAGTCGTAACAGATCTATGTTATTAATCTTAGACAAAATATTCGATCAAATCAAACATGGACTGTGGACAATTATGTTTTCTTAATTAATCAATTTATCTAGTTCTTAAGGCTACCATTGAATTAAATTACTAGTGCGGACACTGTAGTTTTTTTATGGTTAGAATTAGTTATACAACGAATCTGTTAACTAATCAACGTAAGAAAAGATAAATATTCATAGTATAAATTGACGTTTTGTTTTCATGATCAGTTTTGATTTTTGTAGGTGGACGTTTACTTGTAACCAAGGTTTGTTTTCTTGATAAATTTTGATTTTCTTTGATTTATCATTGATTGTTTCTTTTTGTTTATTATAGCATAGCATAACATAGCATAGATAACTTCACAAGCCCCCAAGTTGCATATCATACATCATAAAAATTTGAACTACAACTTCTTCCTGGGATCGACCCCTTACTTGCTCTATACTATCTTGTTTTTTTAAGCTAGGGTAATTAATTTGTACAATTACGACATCGCAACACCTACCCTTGTCCCATCATGGCATATGGGGAGCGAGGCCACCTTACCCTGCCCCGATGCCGGGTAAGGTGGCCAATGGGGAGCTGCTTGCAGGGTGCGACTCCTCTAGTTTTTTCATCATGAGGGGGTGTGGGTTGTGTTGGGTTTTGACAGTGCTTGGGCAAGGTGGGGGGAGGGGGAGTGAGGTGGGAAGAAACAAAATAAAAAAACAAAAAGTTTCTCTTCCTTTGTTGCACATCCAGGGGAAGAAGAAGAAGAATAATTCCGGTTATAACAACAATGTTTTGTGTTTCTCTCCTTGTTTATGTGGGGACCAAAAAATAAATAACAACAGATGCCTCCCATTATAATACTTACGGATCAAAGACTAGTTGAGAGCTTTACATAGTAAGTTTTGTAAAGATAAACAAAACTAAACTTTCAAAATTGATCTTGTCAAAGCTTGGTTGATCTGAAACTCTATCTTTACAACAATCTCCTTCAACCAGAAACTAACGATCAAAACTATATACGATTTGGTTATTTTCAGATCCTGATCTGGCGATCCTATAAATTCTGTCTTTGGTTGGGTTAGCTTGAAATCCCATTTGACGATTCCCTGTAACCAGAATAAAAAAACGCTTTTCTGATGGCAGGGTTTGAACTTTTTTTTTTAGAATTTCCTAATGGCAGGGTTTGAAATTTCTTTTTTCTTTTGAGAATTTCCTAATGGTAGGGTTGTTCTCACTTTCCTCCTAGTGTTAAGATAATGTTGATCGCTTGGTCAACCCGAGATCCTATATGACGATCTTTTTTAACCAGAACCAAAGTCTCTATATAGCTCGATCAACCTAAAATTCCATATGGCAACTCTCTTCAACCAAAGCTAAAATATATGGCAATTAGGTTAACCTAAGATCCTATCTAGCGATCTCTTTTAACCAGAACCAAAATCTGTTTGTTTATAGCTTGGTCAACCTGAAATCCCATATGACAATTCCCTTTAACCAAAGCTAAAATCTATGTTGTGATTGGATTAACCTGAGATCCCTTCTGGAGATCCTTTTTAACCAGAACTAAAGTCTGTTTGTAGCTCGGCCAACCTGAAATCCCATATGGTGACTCCCTTTAACCAAAGCTAAATTCTATGTTGTAGTTGGTGTTGCGATGTCGCAATCGCACAAATTAATTACCCTAGCTTCAAACACAACACACAAGATAGTATAGAGCAAGCAAGGGGTCGATCCCATGCGGAAGATTCAAGTCAGATTTTTATGCTAGATGATATGCAATTTGGGGGGGGGTTTGGACGTTATCTAGGCTAAAGCAAAAGAAAATAGAAAACTATCAAACGAAATTTAATAAAATCAGAAAATTATCAAGAGAATAAACCTTGGTCACAAGCACACATCCACCTACAGAAATCAGAACTGATCATGGATACAAAACATCAATTTATATTTTGAATATTTATCTCTTCTTAACATTGGTTAGTTAACGGATTCGCCGTATAACTAACGCTAACCATCAAACAACCATAATGTCCGCACTAGTAATTTAATTCAATGGCAGCCTTAAGAACTAGATAAGTTGATTAATCAAGAAAATATAACTGTCCGGAGTCTATATTTGATTTGATTGAATGTTCTCCCTAAGATTAATAACGTAGATCCACCATAATTATTAAACTCAGTTGCTTCACAAGTTCATATACCACAACTCTGGTTTTGATATCAAACTTAGCAATAGATTGTCTACAATAATAACTTAGAGTCCGCTCTAGCAATTAAAATAAACGATCATAGAAAAAATAAGCATAAAAGAACAAACATATTCATCATATAAACTGAAAAGAAAAGGTAAAATAAATCTTACACTTCTTGAAATCTGAAGGTTTCCGTGTCCTTGCAACCAAGAAAAAGTGTTTAGCCTTGCATGTTTGTTGAACAACTAATCAAAAAGAAGGAAGAATGCATAATTTAGGGTTTCTTAGAGGAAGGGGGTGTTTTTCTCTTCTTGGCTGGTTGCCCCCCTTCTCTTCTCTCATTGTTTTTATATCCTAGGAAACCCTAGTCTCTATTTTACAAAATAGTCCTCCATTAAGTAGACTGTTTACATTTATGTACTTCAATAACTATTTTCCTAAAAAAGGAGAAATAGTCTTCCATGAAATCTTCAAGCTTTGACTTAGAGGAACTAAATTGCTGAAATAAAAACTTGGATATCGGTTTAGATGCTTCAAAACATAATTTGGACTCGTTTCTTCACGAAACTTGTTTGCTGGCAGAATTCAGATGTCATCTTTGAAAACTCATATCTCCCTCATATGACATCGTTTTTGGCTGAACTTTGGAGCATATAGACCTTTGAGTCAGGAATCTAACAAAATTGAGTTTGTATCAATTGGACTTCTGTAGCTCCAGATATTCAAGTTGGTATGGCTGAAGGTCAACACTGGCAGATTGCGAGATTTGACATTGAAGGTTGCGATTTCCATGGTATTCCTTATTTTATTTTCTTGTCTTAGATTTCCAGAAAGGTATGGATGTTAGATTTTTAATGCCACTGGAATCACTTCATTTCAACCTCTAAAGCTCACGTTCTGCACAAAACATCGACCGAAGGTCAAATCTGCCAATTATCTCCAATTTACTCCTTTTTGCATCTTTCATCCAAAAGTGCCTTCAAAACATAAAACAAAAAATATCAAGGCATTTTATATTTAAAACATAGGCAAAACACTAGTTAAATGTGTGTCAAACTATCGAATAATATGGTTGCATCAGTTGGGTTAACTTGAGATCTCATGTGGCGATCCCCTTTAACTAGAACCAAAGTCTATTTGTATAGCTTGGTCAACATGAAATTCCATCTGGCGATTCCCATTAACCAAAGCTAAAATTGGTGTTGCAGCACGGCCAACCGGATATCCCATCTGGCGAACTCCTTTAACCAAAAACCAAAATTTGTGTGTAGCTCGGTCAACATGAAATTCCATCTGGCAATTTATTTTAACCAGAACCAAAGTCAGTGTGTTCTTCCTGATGGCAGGGCTCAAACTTGCTTCTTTTTTTTTTTAGAATTTCCTAATGGTAGGGTTCTTCTCACTTTTCTTCTTGATGATAAGGTTTGATCAAGTTTTTCACTTGATGATTTTTTTTATTTTGAGTTTTGAGATTTTGCAGGATTGACATCGATCCTTCCTGATTGCAGGGTTGGCATTTGTCATTCTTGATGACTAGGTTGAAAACTTGGTGCTTCCTAATTACAAGGTGGACCTGATAATTCCCGATTACGGGATTTGAAACTAGGTGCTTCCTGATTGCAGGGTTGACTTGAAAACTCTTCCTGATGACAGGGTTGATCTTCTCAATTCTTTATCTCATCTTTCTCGACTGTTGGATTTTCTTGTTCTTCCCGATGACAGGGTTTAAACATTTCTTTTTCTTTGAGAATTTCCTAATAGTAGGGTTCTTCTCTCTTTTTTTCTTTTTGATTGCAAGGTTTGAAATTAGGACTTCTGATGGCCGGGTTGAGAACTTGGTGCTTCTTGATAGCAGGGTTGACATGATAATTCTTGATTGCGGGGTTTGAAACTTCGTGCTTCCCAATTGCAGGGTTGACCTGAAGAATCTTCCTGATGACAGGGTTGATCTTCTTATTTCTTTTAAATTTTCCTAATGGTAGGGTCCATCTCATCTTCTTCTCGTTTCAAGGTCAAAATCATGATTTTTTATTTTATTATCAACTCAATGATTTTTTCTTTGTCCATATTCTTGCTCGACTTTATTGAGGATTTTTTTTTGTAATAAATCAAAAATATGTGTGCAATGCTTTGAGGTTAGATGACATGCATGCATTCTTACCTGGTTTGAAATATAGATCCCCCCTCTTTGATGTTCTATTATCATAAGGTGCCTTTGTTTGTTATTCAAAGCCTTCTTTGCTATTTTGATATACTGGCTCATTCGTGTGCTAGCCTCCCACTCAGCTGTAAGTGTTCGGTTTTAGGTTTTGATAGTGTTTGGGCGAGTGGGGGGAGAGAGAGAGCGAGGCGGGAAGAAACAATAGAAAAAAGCAAAAAGTTTCTCTTCCCCTGTTGCACGTCCAGGGGAAGAAGAAGAAGAATGTCGCTTAAAACGACATTGTTTTGTGTTTCTCTCCTTTTTTTTATGTGGGGACCCAAAAATAGATAACAACATACAAGATGGCAAAAGGTTCCTCTATGAACACCCGTGTACTATTTATGATTGAAAATTATCTTTCTACTTCACATGACAATTCTTAAGTATTCGACATCATATGATGTTTTCACATTTGTAAGAATGTGTAGGAACTAAAAACAAGTAGAAGATTATGTAAAGATGAAGTTGATTTACGAGTTGCCAATGGAGCAATATATGATGCTTTAGCTGTAGGAACTTATTATTTGACTTTACAAAGAGGGATGATACTAGAACTTGATAATTGAATATTTTCTAGAAACATCATATCTATCTTATTATAAAAGAGAGAGAAAAAACTATACACGATACTAATCTTGATCAAAGTAGTTGGACTGAGAGATTTTAGGGGTGTTTGAGATTTTGTTTTAACCTGCTTTTCATGGAAATTTGATTTTTTTTCTCTTTAATTTTTTTTGGATTGTTTTGATGTGCTGATGTCAAAAATAAATTTTAAAAATATATAAAAAATATTATTTTAATATATTTTCAAGTAAAAACTATTTTAAAAAGTAATCATTGATACACTCACAAACACTTATGATGGCTAACTTATTAAATAAAAATTAATAACACACTAAATAATTTTACATAAACTATTTTTTTCATAAATGTTTTCGATCCTAGTGCGGGCAATAAAGTCGCACTATTTATATACTATAGACCATAGTTATCAGACTAGGCCTGGCCTGGCCACGCCTAGCGGGTCAACCTGGGACCCAGGGCCTTGGTCGGATCTATTTCATTCAAAACCCGTGTCAATAATTGACTAAAAAAAACCGTTCGACTCGCCGAGTCAATCTGGAATTCGGGTGACCTAATAAAACCTGGTAGAGACTTTTTTTTTTATAAAAAAGTTTGTTTTCCACTAGCCAAATACCATTGTTTTTCATATTTTTTAGTTGGTTAGTAATCTATTTTAAAGCTCACTATATAAATACTAGAAGAATGTTCACAAGAAAAAAATTATGTTTTTCAATGTGGGATAAAAAACTCTTTTCGTTCAAATACTTCAACTTAAAATGATAAGATAGTATCTTTTCAATGTGAGATAAAAAAAACGTTTTGAAATAATTTTTGAAATTTCATTATTTACAATATATATAACTTATATCTATAGATTGTTTCTTAATTTTTTATATGAAATATTAAAATCTACATTTTACTTTTAAATTTTTTCAATTTAACCCGTGTAATCAAGAACTCTAAAGTTAGCTATCATGAATTTGAAAGTTAGCTATCATGAAACGGTTTTGAAAGTTAGTTATGAATTGGATTTTGAAAGTTAGTTATGAATTTGTGATTACTTCAAATAATTTTCTAGTTTTTTCTTTTTCATTTCTGTTAATTAATAATTCTTTAACTTGTCTCTAACTTTATCATTATTAGTTAACAAGTTAATTTTATTTTCTATCTCTGCCTGTTTTTTATCAATAATTTCTGAATATCTCGTTTTCAAGGAAGAGCCTTCTTAAAACCCTGTACATGGCAAATGGGACGTTGATGGCTACTCTTAATGAAAAGCCAGGGGAGGGAGACTTTCTGTGTGTTTCGTCCTGTCATATTGGTATCGAGGAGTCAAATATGGCTGAGCTTATTGCCATTGCTAAGGCTTTGAAGTTCCTAGTCTCCAAATGGGATGTTAATGGTTCAGCCGTGTGTGTGTGTGGAATCAGACTCCATTAATGCTTTAGCTTGGGTTGGGGGTGCGGTAGAAGTTCCGCGGAAGATTAGAATGGCTTTCTAATTAGTTCTTAAAACTGGAGATTCTATTGTAGATGGTTTGGCAAAACGTGGCGGTAGGAGAGCATCTGACTTGGTTGCATGTTTGTAATGGGGTATCAAAGAACCATCTCAACCCAATAAGTTAAAATATTAGATGAGGTCTCATAATATGATCTATATTATTCTCTAATATACCCCCTCAAGTAAAAACCCTTTGGGTATGAAACTTGCACAAACCCATATTATCCTGTATTTAATTTTTATCAAATAAATAGGGATGGTAA
>Ga0325404_1002875_pt1 | contig 18400 bp, 8 predicted proteins | sample PopdelMetagenome_18_FD_205664 | JGI IMG/M metagenome (GOLD analysis project Ga0325404, IMG submission 205664) | Populus deltoides microbial communities from Bellville, Georgia, United States - Xylem-Control-R1 | ecosystem: Host-associated > Plants > Phyllosphere > Stem > Wood/Secondary xylem... | reverse complement strand
GTATAAATAGAGAAGATATTTTTTAGAGATGAGGGGGAGGTGCCAAAATAAATACTCTGGCCACCATCAAACGGAAGAGCAAAAAATTGAGAAAAAATAAAGTGAAAGAGAAACAAATGAGGAGAGATTTTTAGGCAGAAAGTTTTGCTTAGGTGAAAAACAAAATAGAGAAAAAAAAAATTAAATAGTGGTGGCGTGTGGTTCCACATGCGATAATGGTGACACGTGGTTCCATGTGCGATAGTGATAACGCGTGGACCACACATACTAGTATTGTTCATTTTATCAACATTACCATCATTTATTCTAGCTACTTTTGATCAGCCTCAACCATTCACAGGTCAAATTCAACCCTCTTAAATGAGTTTTTGAATAATTTTAACATGTTATTGAATATTGAATTTGTGTGTACGTCGATAATTTTGTATGCGGATATGATTGTGTATGTATGTTTATACTATTCAGCATAATGTGTTTGGTGTATGAATGTGCATAACCAATGTTGTTTCATTAAAAAAAAAAACAAATGGCAGGAACATTTTCATATAAAACAAGAAAAAAAACATAAAAAGTTATTGTGTGCTATTTTGATCAATTAAGAGTTTGTTTTTAATTATTATTATTATTATTATTAAACGTGAACATAAATAAGTAAGTTGAAGAGTGTATTTGGTGATGCTCTGCAGATTTACTTTTTCATCATACAATAAATTATTATTCTATTGGCGGTGACTCTCAAAGTGACAATACAAGATTTTAAAATAAAAAATTATCATGTTTTTTTTATAAATATATTTTTATGCGTTGCAGCTTATTATTCTAAAATATTATGAGTAGACCCGAGCCGGATCAACAGGACCACACATAGGCTCCATGAACACCAACAATGCTCTTATAGTCTATTTTGGACATATTCTGAAGAATAGAGGTTAAAGCTCAATTTTCATTATCCATGTAAATCAGGGTGAGTTTTAAAATGTTAAAAATTTCTTAAAATAGATAACATCACCAATTTTTAATGATTAATATCAAATTTATCAATGAGTCTCGAACCAATGATATATTTTTATAGAAAATAAAATAAATTTTGAATAAGATTATAAATAAATTTAGATAATTACTAACATGCATAAAATAAATTTTGGAAAAATAGATAAGGAAGATATATTTTTATTTAAAATGATATAATAAGAATAATATTGATATTTTCTTCAACATAACTAAAATAGAGTACATAATTTATGAAACCAGTACATATTTTAGACTTCTAGGTTTCGTTAATTATTAGATTACATCTTGATTACTTTTTAATTTTGAAGAGTTATGTATTCATCACCGCGTGTGTGACCAAACTTAGACTAAATTATCATCCTTATCTCAATCATTGTTAATTAATGATGTTTTGACGTGGATCCCACCGCTCCCCAAGATAGGAGGAGATAATGGTCCCGGAGCGGTGGAAAAAACAATAAAAGCAAAGAAGAGAAAGAGAGACCTGAAAACGTTCGGACAAAGAGAGAGTAAAGGGATGGACAGCCAAAATCGACGCTGACATGAGCCGAACTACTTGCTCCCCATTGGCCAATAAAGAGACGTAGGAAATGCAACTCTTGAAGACTCCGAATAAAATAAAATAAAATAAACACAGACTCCTTACTATTCTCGAAACATAATCCAAGCAAGCCCTCCTTGATTCCTTCTCCGTCCTCTCATAATTTACGCCTCTTTCCTCCTCCAAGAGCCCCCAAAAAAACCTCTATTTTAAGATTATACAGCTAAGCCGAGAAAGTCTTAAAGGCTACACACAGTCACTACCACGACTACAACACACCAAGGGACCCACAACTGCCTGTTAAATGGTCGTGGATGACTATCGAGAAAAAACTGAAACACTGTGAGGCCCTTAACCAGCCAATGATATTATTTTCTCCGCTCACTCGGAGGCTACCTCTTCCCCTTTTCCTTACTTTTCTCCAATGAAATCCGGAGGCTGCTTACCCTCTTTGTCAAGGCCACGTAATGGATACGTTCATGTTTGATCTATACAATAATCTATCTCATGAACCCTTGGATACTACTACATATGATTTCATCATTCATGTCAAAATCCCTAACGTCACATCAGTAATTACTCCCTAATTTATCCATTAAGGTTTCCTTTTGGTTTCCCAAAATCTCTGTAAATTCAGTGCTCAAACCACCGGTGATGTTGTTGCTGTAATTATAGAAACAAGAATGAAACCACCCGGTGAGAGCCCAAACAACCAAAAGAATATGGCGGGCCTCTCCAGCAAGAGGGAGATGAAGATCAGAGAGCAGAAACCGTGAAAACAAGAACACTGATTCTAGTACTGCTAGAGCGATCAACGATGGGTCTGGTTGCCTTGGCGGAACAAACACTGATTTCGGTCGAGGAAACACCAAGTCCAAGCGTTCTCACCCTTTACAGATGCTGGCTTTAATTAATATTCATTTATCAAAGCTCAACAGAAAGAAATAGAGAACAGGGAAAAAAGCAAGCAATAAATATTAAGTAGAACAAAAAAGAAAACTAGATTGGTTTTATTCTTTGTCATACAGTCATGGAGTGGAAGACACGAAAGAAAGAAGAAAACAATACTTCATTACCAATTTCATTTTTTTCTACAAAATCTCTCCGGAATCCAATTCAGTGTAAATAAAATAAAAAAAAACTAACCCAGTACAAGGAAGAAGAAGTCTTGTATAACACCAAATTATCCTCTCCCATCATTAATTTGAACTTCAGATTCACAAAATTAAACAGAACATAGAGCTTCGCCACCTTTCTCCCCTCTCTCTTGCTACAAATCTAAAGAAATAAGTTCAATAACTTTGTTTCTCCTCCTCCATTTCCATACTGATCTCCAAATCCAGCACTATCGAAGCAAGTTGCATTCGTAGTCACCGACTCCTCCGAATTCATGGAAGGAGTACCCGGTCGACAGATTTCGGCAAACCCTTTTTGAGAAGTACTTGAGGTTAACAGAAGATCAAGATCGTTATGCCGCATATTTACTACCATCGGCTCCTCCGTCCCTTTCCTTTTCGATGAGACTCTAGATCTCGAATTCGAGAATCTAGAATGATGAATTGGATTTGGATTTGGATCCTGCAGCTTCCATATGTCCGTACAGGCTACTTCAAACTCCGATGCCTCATCTGATGGTGGAGATGAAGATGGAGATCCTCCGCCGGTAAGTAAGTCAGGCATCGGCCGTAAAGTACCTCCTCGCAGGACTGTTTCCACTGCAGCTTGGCAGACGTGCCAATTTCCAGTCCACAAAAGGCCTACAGCGCCGTTTACTGGATTCACTGTTCTACCACAAGCTTCGAATAACAACGATTGAAACAAAGCTGAAACACAAAATCGAGAGAAACAATTTTTTTTAGAAACTATCATATAAAATTTGAAAAAAAAAAAGAGAAGAAGAACAGAAACAAATGAATAGCAATAGATTACTAACAAGGACGTTGGTCTTCAGGGACAGAAGAAATGAAGGACATAAGACCAGCACGGCCAAAAAACTTGGCAACGAAAACAGTAGCATGGCCTTGTGCTTCAGGGCTTTCAATCCATTGTAAACACGGACGTAAAATACAGTTCTCACTGCATCCCTTTCGAAGAACTCTACATCCGTTGCAACTCATCTTGCTCTAATTGGTTATTAATCATGAACATGAACACAGTTAGTTGCTTTGGATGCAATAAAAGAATGTGTTTGAGAGAAGAGTAGAGATAGATGGATAGCTAGATAGGGAAGGTAAGGGATAAATTAAGGTTACGAGAGGTAGGAGAAGGGGGTATATATAATGGTGGAGAATGGATTTATTAATTTAATAGAGGGGAGAAGATGGAAGCTGGGTTTAAAGAGGTTTTATTTTTAACTAGGGTTGAGTCAGTTTGAAGGGGGAGTAAAATGGATTGCTGTTGGGGCGTGGTTATGTAAGATTCCAAAGACATTGGCGCGCGAACGGTTCCGTTTTTCCGCGGATGCCTGTACCTCCACCGTCGGATTCTCCTTTTTCTTTTAGGTTCTGCTCATCAAAGGGCATATTGATGGTTCCTTTTCGTCATCATTTTTTTCTCTTTGGCTTCGAGTTTTTTATCCATGGTTGAATGACTTAATCAAACCTGAATCATTTAATAAAAAAATAATTTCGATTATGAAATTGTAAATCATCTCTCTTGATAATAATTTAATTCTAACTTGACGAATATTGATGTGCTCTAACCCGGTCTAAATAAATAAATAAAAATTATATTACTTGATGGGTAATAGATAAAATATAAATATTATCAAAATTGACTCAAAACCCAAACCAAACCTAACTCAAGACACACACATTTATCATTTAATATATCTACACATACTTCAAATGTTAGAAAATAATATAAATCATATCATAAGACTTCATCTAACAGCTTAAACTATTGGGTTGAGATGATTCTTTTATATGATTTCAGAATCTTGATAATCAAGAGGTCATGAATTCGAATCTCACCATCCTCATTTATTTAATAAAGAAATTAAGCACAAGGTAGTATGAATCTGTGTAAGTTTCAAGCTCAAATGACTTTCACTTGAGGAGGTGTGTTAGAGAATAATATAAATCATATCTCGGGACCTCATCTAATAGCTTAAGCTTTTGGGTTGAACTGATTCTTTGACATGGTATCAAAGTCTTGATAATCAAGCGGTCACAAGTTTGAATCTCACAATTCATATTTATTTGATAAAAAAAAAATTAAGCATAAAGTAGTGTGGCTCTGTGCAAGTTTCAAGCCCAAAGAACTTTCACTCGAGGGGGTGTATTAGAGAATAATATAAATCATGTCTTGGGATCTCACATAACAACTTAAGCTATTGAGTTGAGATGGTTCTTTGACATCAAATATTTTATTATTTTATTGAATATTAAATGATAGTCAAATAATAAATACCTATATGGATAAACAAAACTTGATGTATAGGTTATGAATATCTAAATTATTTACCCGCTAAATAATGTATAATGTATAGATATAGAGAAACTCGATCTATGGATACTCATTATCATCCATATATATCCTTGCCATAAAGAGAAAAAAACAATCTAATTGTTATGGATTTTTTTAGAATACATAAAATATATCATTTGTGTATGCTCATTAAATTTGTTTCACATGGTAATAATATTCTCTATATTCACTAGGTCAATTAAGACGATAATGTTTTAATTTTTTTAGATGTTGACTTGGTGTAGTTTGAACTAGATTTGATCAAATTAATAAAAATCTGGTAATAAATTTTGCTAGTTCACAATCTTATTTAAGTTGACTAAAAACTCTACTTGCGTCAAGCATGTTCTTTTAAATTCCTAGATTAACTCGCATGTTCAGGCAAAGTTTTAATAGAGGAGAAAGACGGTGTTGGTTTTTTTAAAAAAAAAAGAAAACAAAAAAGAAGAGTTGGTGTTTCTATTTTTATTAATAGAAGGAGTACTGCTACCGTGGGGCAGGGGTCACTGGTCATGGCATGCACATGGCAGGGAGAAATGGAAAATATTAGTTTAGTTATTGTGGGGTAAATATGATATTTTATAATGCAGAGAAAAATATAGTATTTTTAGTGACCAATCATTGAGAAGACACTTGGCGAAAGATTAGGAAACACACCCCTTGTTAGGCGGTGCAGTTTATATATAGATTGGAGAAATTTAATGGTTATCTAGACTTTATGGTGTTTTTCTCTTCTTTTACTTTATTTTCTGAAAAAGTGTGGTGTAACTCTGGAGAAACGATGGAGAGACGTAAGTCTTTCAAAAATATGAACAGGTCAGCAGTTTTTTTAAATTTAAAAATATTATTAAAATATTAAATTATGTTATCACCCTTAATCAAATCTACAATTAACAAAAAAAAAAAGCTAAAACTCCTAACCCTAATTACCTACATTTCTTAGATTTAAGGGCGCATGTTTAATTTGATTGTTTTAAAAAAATGAAAATATTGAAATATCGCTTCTCCTGATGTGTTGATTTTTTTTATTCTTAGGGGTTTTTTTGTTATTTTACTATTATTAAAAATATTGAATAGATAAAAATATCCTCAGCTAAATTTATAATAACTAATGAGTTATATGAAAATACAAAAACATCTTCTCTTTTTTTTTTTTGAAGGCCATAGACATCACTTGACTATTATAATGAATAGTTGATTGTATCTATGGCTATAAAGAAATCCCTTTCTTTTTAATTGTTTGTTTATTATTATTATTATTATTATTATTATTACTACTACCACAATTATTATCACCACTATCACCACCACTACACCATTATTATTATTGTTGTTGTTGTCACTATCACAACCACCACCACCACCATGACTATTACTGCTATCATCATTATAATCACTATTATCATAACCCAAATTTTGATTTTTTTTCTTTTTTATTTTTATCTCTATTTTTATTTTTATATAAATAAAAGAAAATGAAATGAAAAAATTAAAGAAAAAAATTTGAATTTTGAGTCAAAACAACACAAATTGAAAGTTTTGAAGGTTTAATCATATTGGATTTATAACTTTGAAAGTTAATTTTGGAAGTTATTGAAGGAATTAACAAGTATGAGATTTCAATTAAGTTTGATTCAATTTAATTAATGATATTGGGAGTTTAATTGAAGAATTGATAAGTTTGAGGACTTAATTAAGCTTAAAATTAGTTTAATTAATGAAATCAGGGGAATAATTGAAAACATATTAAATTTCTAAGCTAATTAAGGTCAAAATTACAAGTGATTAAGGTCCACGGACAATCTTGTAGAGGGCGCTGCAATTCTGCCTAGGGGCCCGATTAAGAATTGTTGAACCTTGGAGGACCATATTGAAAAACGGCCGCCCAGTCCAGAAACAACGTCATTTTTCATTTCTGGCCATCGTCTTCTTCCTTTGAAAACAGAGGAAACTCCCTGCAAAAAAAGAGAAAAAAGGAAACATGTCGATCAAACCACCCATGCGTGCAATGATTGATCTCCACGACCGCCATCACCACCTTCCCAGACCGTTCCCATCATTGGCAGGTCATAGAGACGGGGAAGACACCACCACCTAGACCCCTGCAATAGGTAGGACTCCGAGAGTCCGAGTCCTTGTCAAACACCAATGCACAATGAAGCCTTATCCTCCTCCCAAGAAGGAAGAGGCGGGCTAAATGACTACCATGCACGGTCGGTCCCCTATAAATACCCAGCAAAGCAGCCATCGCTAGGGGACAGGAGGAGAAAAAAATAGGGGAGAAAGTCCAGAGGAGGGGAGAGAGATATAGAGATAAGGAAAAACACGAAGCAAAAAAATAAGACAAAGAGCAGAAAAGAGGAACCCGATATAGAAACTTCCTCCCTCTAATTCAATGTAGCAGGCGTGCATGAACGCACACATACAAAGAAAAGCATCTGTCGGGTTACTAGTTTGACCTAGTAACCAGGCTGGGCCGGGTTGGCTGGATTTAGTCCAGCTCGTATGACTGGGCTAGATCCAGCCCAGTGTTTAAAAAAAAGAGTGGGCCGGTTCGGGCTTCTGGCCCAGCCAGCTCAAATTGTGTCGGCTAAGGGTGTGTTTGGCAAAACACATCCTTATGCCTTGTCCATATATTTTATTCCTCTTCTATTTTGATATTTAGCCAAACAAATTCTTTTTTGATATCAGAAAATTTTAGAAATATTTGGAGATCTTCATTGATTTATTTGTGGACCCCTCACACTTTGTTTTATTTTTTTCTTTGCGTTTTTTTTAATATATGCTCAATCTGTGGACCATTATTATTAAATGCAAATCAATTTTGCAATGTTTTTTATTTATTTATTCTTGTCTAAAAAGAGTAAATAATAAAAAAGGTAAATAAAAAGAAAATGGCATAGAAAAATTCAAAAACTTATGAACTTATTCACTAGCATCATAGTCAGAAATATCACAATTTTTTGGTTTGTGTAATATTTACCAATATCAGAGTTGAAAATATTTGTAGGTACTGTTCACTGACGCTAGAGTCAAGAACATGATAGGAAGAAAAAAAAAGAGAAAGAAAAAATTCTAAGCAATTTTAGACAAAATTAGTAATGCAGTTTGTCTCAGGTAGGACGTTTAAAAGGTGATAACAAAAAATTATTTTTCTTATGTTTTAAAATGAAAAAATAAATATTGTAACTAGTTTATGATTATCCATTAGAGTTCGATCAAAATATAAAAAATTCTAGAGATATTTTATCCATCAAAATAATAAAAATAGATTATGGAGAATAAATAAGGTAGTACCATATCGTTTTAGTAAGGTAGTGCTTGAATATCATTTACCATATGCATTTCTGAAGAAAATGATAAGTACTTGCAGCTATACTTTTTATGCTAAAGAAAGGATGCAACAAAAACGGTCCTAGAATATCAGCATAAGACACGTGATGTAAACTGTATTTTATAAAAATTTATTTATTTTTTTTAAATTTAATTTTTTTAATGTTTTTAAATTATTTTAATTTTAATATGTAAATGTTAAAAATAATTTTTTTAAAATTAAAAAATATCATTTTAATATATTTCTAAATAAAAAATATTTTAAAAATAACCGATGTTATATTCTTAAATATTCTTTATGGCCTTGAGAAAAATGCTATAGTAGTTGGTAGACAATAATATTCAAAATTTATCAATATGATAAGTATGGATAATAACAGCTGTTGGGACCATTGTATCAAGAATTAGTTTACTTTTATGTTTTAAAAGTTATGTTTTGAAAAAATTAAAATAAATTTATTTTTTTACTTGAAATCAATATTTTTTAAGTATTTTTAGATATTTTAATATATAAATATCAAAAATAATTTTTAAAAATTTAAAAAATAATTTTCAATATATTTAAAAATAAAAAAAAAACTTTAAAATACCACCACTAAAATTCAAGCCGCAGCAGCAGTTTTGTATGAGAAAATCAAGGGCTCAAATCATGATGAAATTCAAGCAATATCTCTGAGATTCCGATTTGTGGGGTCATCCTGGAACTTGGATTAGCTTCAAGCCTGTTTTCCATCACTAAATGACAGGTGGGGTCCTCCTGTTCTTTCGATTCAATGGCGTCCTTTAGTACCTATTGTAAAATGCGAAGGATAGTTTAAAACGAGATACATATGTTTGGTACTGGTTTCAATTTATTTTTTATTAAATTTTTTAAAATTATATTTTAAAATTGTTTTAATATATAATTATTAAAAATAAATTTTAAAATTATATGTTTGGTACTATAATGATCTTGATAATTGATTCATGACCTAATAAAAACGGAAGGGATAATTGAAATAATTAAGAATCCTAACAAAAGTAATAGAAAAAGAAAACTCATTTTATTTTTATTTTTAAAGTTGATAAATGTTGAACTTTTTATATATAAGTGTTTTCTATTTTTACAACAAAAGGCTATGTATGTAATGACTTGCATCATATTTGATTTCTTCTTTATTGTTGGGTTATTAGAAATATATTAAATGCTTAGCATTTTATTGTAGAAATTCACAGTGAAATGTTTAACTGTTTTTTTTAAATTTTTTTATTTTTGATGCTTTTAGTTTTTTTTTTTACTTCTTTCTTAGTTTTTTTCTTTTAATAAATTTTGTTTTGTTTAATTTAGTTTGTTAATGTTAATTTTTTTTAATTTAGTTATCATACTTTAATGATACTAATTCCCAGTTTAACAGGTTAACTTGATTTCACGAGTTAACCCGGATTCTTATTTTTTTTTTAATTAATTTTTTTTCATTTACTTTAGTTTCTATTTAGTTATCAGACTTTCATAACACATATCCCAGGTTTCATGGGTTAACCCAGTTAATTCTGGATTAACCCGTCCATTTTTTTCTTTTGTTAATGTTAAATATTTTTTTATTTAGTTATCAGACTTTCATGACAAGGATCCCAGGTTTAACGGATTAATCTGGTTTGACGAGTTAACGCAAAGTTTTTTGTTTTTGCTTTTTTTTTCTTTTTAATTAATTTTTTTCATTTACTTTAATTTGTTAATGTTAAATTTATTTCTATTTAGTTATCAGACTTTCATGACATGTATCCCAGGTTTGACAAGTTATCCTGGTTTTACGGGTTAACCCAGTTAATACTGGGTTAACCCGTCCATTTTTTTTTATTTTTTTTATTTTGTTAATGTTAATTTTTTTTAATTAAGTTACCAAACTTTTATGACATAGATCTCAGGTTTAACGAGTTAACCCGGTTTGACAAGGTAACCCGGAGTTTTTTTTTTAATTAATTTTTTTCGTTTAGTTTAGTTTGTTAATGTTAAATTTCTTTTTATTTAATTATTAGACTTTCATGACACATATCCCAAGTCTGACTAGTTAACCTGGTTTCACGGGTTAACCGAGTTAATTATGGGTTAAACCGTCAACGCTTTTTTTCTATTTAGTTATCAAACTTTTATGACATGAATCTCAAGTTTGATGGGCTAACCCAGTTAATTCAAATTTTTTTTCTTTTTCTTCATGTTGGTTTTTTTCTTTTTAATCAATCCATTTAATTATCACACTTTTATGACACGATCTTGCAGCCACACACACATCCAAGGCTCTTGGATCTGAATGAACTGTATATATATTAAATAGAAAAAAGAACTAAATATAAAAACATAAAATAAAAAAAAAGAAAAAGAAAACTAAAGGCATCAGTCTATAACTAAATAGAATATTAATAAATTAAATTAAACAAAACAATATTAATTGAAAAGAAAAACAAAAACAAAAAAGATATAATTTGACAGGTTAACTCAGCTGATTCAGATTAGTTTTTTTCTTTTAATTTTATATTTTAATATTGTATGCAGTCCACAATGAAAATGTTGATGCCTTTCGTTTTTTTTCTTTTTTCTTTTTATTCCTTTCATGGTGGACTGCACAGTGGAGTCCACGGTGAAAAGGCTTGATGCTTTTTTTTTTCAATTATTTTTTTTTAATTTTTTATTGATATTAAATTTTTTCTATTTAGTTATCAGATTTTCATGACACGGATCTCAAGTTTGACGGGTTAAACCAGTTAATTTATATATTTTTTTTCTTCATTAGTTTTTTCTTTTTATAGGTTTTTTTTCTTTTTCTTTTTAATTAATATTTTTTTGTTTAATTTAGTTCATTAATATTAATTTTTTTTCTATTTAATTATCGATTGATGCCTTTAGTTTTTTTCTTTTTCTTTTTTTAATGTTTTTATACATTTGACTCTGGACTGCACAGTGTAATCCACAATGAAAATACTAATGACTTTTGTTTGTTTTTGTTTTTTTTTTAACTTTTGAATTAATTTTTTTCTTTTAATTTGGTTTGTTTATTTTAAATTTTTTTCTATTTAGTTATAAGACTTTCATGACATGGATCTCATGTCTGACAGGTTAGCCCAGTTAATTCAGATTTTTTTCTTTTTCTTCATTTGTTTTCTTCTTTGTTTTTCTCTTTTTAATTAATTTTTTATATATAATTTATTTTGTTGATATTAAAATTCTTTCTATTTAGTTATTAAATTTTCATGACACGGATCTCAGGTTTAACAGGTTACCCAGTTAATTTAGATTTTTTTTCCTTTTTCTTTATTAATTTTTTTTCCTATAGGTTTTTTTTCTTTTAACCCAGTTAGTTTTTTTTTTTAACTTTTTTTTTGTCTTTTTTTATGCCATTGACTGTAAACTACACAGTGTAGTCCACAGTGAAAAGGCCGATGCCTTTTGTTTGTTTTTGGTGTTTTTCTTTTTTAATTAATTTTTTTCATTTATTTTAGTTTGTTAATGTTAAATTTTTTTCTATTTAGTTATCAAACTTTCATGACATGGATTCCGGGTTTGATGGGTTAGCCCGGTTAATTATGGGGTAACCCGTCAATTTTTTTTTTCTATTTAGTTATCAAACTTTCACGACATGAATTCAATGTTTGACGGGTTAACCTACTTAATTCATATTTTTTTTTCTTTTTCTTCATTATTTATTTTCTTCATGTTAGTTTTTTTTCTATGTTTTTTTCTTTTTACTTAATTTATTTAATTATCATACTTTTTTTATACGACCTTGCAATCAGACTCACATCCAAGGTTATTGGATCTGGTATTGCAGCCAAACCCACGTAAACTTGGGTTATTCAAGTTTAATGTTATTATTAATATTATAAATATTACTCTTGGGTCAGGCATTGCAACCAAACCCAAGAATCTTAGGTATAACTTTGCAGAAAGACCTAATACTTTTAAATCTTAGCTTTTTTTTGATATTTTTTTGTAAAAAAAGATTGACCCGTGGCATCGCGCGGGTCATCTAACTAGTGAGATTCTATAAAGAGTAGGATTTTTATTTCAACTATTTCTTCCTTCATTTGGTTTAAATATTGTTTGGTGATTGATTTTTCATCCATCAATTAATTTTTTTTTTATAAAAGTGATTTTCAAAAACTTATTAACATATTTATTGATGTGATTTAACAAAGGAATATAAATTAAAATATGTAAAAAGGTGTAAATTAAGACGAACAATAGTTTAGAGGGCTTATTTTAACTTTTTTTTTGGGTGCACAGATTTTCGTATGCTTTTAATTAATCTATTAACTATAAACACACACTAGCTATCTAACACGAAACTGACCGAATAAACCCATGCCTTAAAAAATATATAACACTAGGCCAAACACATAAGAAATATTATTTTAAAAAGAAATTATAGACGTAATAGAATAATATCTTGAAAAAATAAACACAAACAAAAATTTAAACAAAACTTATATTCTAAAGAACCATGCAAAACCCGTGATCTAAGTCATGAGATTAGGATAAACCCATAAAAAAAATAAAAAAAATTACAAAACTAATTTTTTTTAAAAATAATGCAGATTAATAAGATTGCATGAAGCTGAATCCCTATCAAATCAAATGTCAAAAGATAGAAACCAGGAAAAAAATTAATCACACTAAAAGGATCTTAAAAAATAAGGGTGAAAATATAAAAAACATTAATCATAGGGGGCAAACAAAAATTTTCAATTGGAGGTTTAAATTGAATTGAAAAATATCTTTAACAAAAGGAAAAATAAATCAAAAGAATAAGGGTCAAATTAGAAAAAATAAAAAAACAAAAACTTTGATTGAAGAATGAAATTGAAAGCCAAAAAAGTTTTAACAAAAGGGGCAAGGAAAAAAATTAAAAATAAAAAGAATAAGGACCTAAATGAAAAACAAAACATATGTGAAATTGTAATTGAAGAACTAAATTGAAAAAAAAACAAATCTTCTATAAAATGAATAATAATGAATTAAGAAATTAAAAGAATAAGGACTAAAATTGAAAAAAAAAACAATTGTGCACTGTACCTGGAAGAAGAGAGAAAAAAAGGTAAAAAAAGAAACAATTTCCGATGATAATTTGACCACCATACACTGTCACGCGCAATTCCATTCGAAAGAGAACACGATGACGCATACAAAGAGACGATGGAAGACCAGGTTTGACAACTAGGTAGCGTCACACACGCAACCTGAAAGGCGTAAACACTACTCATTTGTTGAGCACGCATCAACAACTCTATTTATTAGAAAAATAAAAAAATCAATATGAAAATATCAAAAATATCATATGACCGTGGTAATAAGTAAACCGGTGTGAAAATATAAAAATATCTCCAAAAACGACTTTATTTTTTGTCTTTTTTAAGGCCAAAAACATACTTTAAATGTACATGAATGATGAAAAAAAAAAACCCTTGTCTAATATCCCAAGAATTTTTTAATCATTGGGGTAAAAAATATTTTTATTATTTAAAACTTTATGAAAAGTAAAAGAAATCTTTGATCAACAACTCTAAGAATTTTTTATTCTACAATAAAATATTTTTTTACTATATAAAATAAAATCTAATACACTTAAAATAAGTTTTTAATAACCAATAACTCAATGAAAAATACTTAAACACCTCCATCATAAAGACTTTTTTTTTTTCAAAAACAAAAAAATACTTTCGCTGTAGCAATAAAGAAGAAGTAAACCTAATCCCTATAATGTTGTGGTTATATATATATATATATATATATATATATATATATATATATATTTTTGCGGGAGTGAAGTATTATTCCTCAATGTCATTGGTTAACTCTTGTTATCACCTAACTCAAGAACAAACTTGATTTTTATACTGTTTCAGTAAATGTTTCTGAGACAACGCATGTAGTCAAGAATAGTTTATGTCAAAAGCTCAATCAATTCTCATAGTGGTCCATCCACTAAGTAGAGGAAAGAGAAATCAAACTCTACGGTGTCAATCATGGGTGTCAAACTTCAACTGAAAGTGAAGGTTGAAGCTGCAGCACTACTCCATGAACACCTCCAAGAAAGATACAGGATTTATAACTCTCTTTTCCTTTCAATTACATCAAGATTGAAAGTTAAAGAGAGAAAGGAGCCATGGAGCAACATGGTGCACGGCTGGTCTTTCCCATAGATGTCAAAAAGAAGCCATGGGAACAGAAACTTCCACTTCACAACCGGTGGCACCCAGACATACCGCCAGTCGCAGAGGTAACAGTCGGAGAGCTTTTCAGAGTTGAGATGGTGGACTTCAGTGGAGGTCGTATCACGAAAGAATACTCCGCAGAGGACATCAAGAACGCTGATCCCTCTATTGTGAGTTGTAGCTACCTACCTTACTGTTTGTGTGTTCCAGTCCAGCTAGCATTCATTAGTTTTCTATTCCAATATCTGCTCCACGGATCCATAACCACACACATATATATATATGCATAGCGCTTTGATACAACAATATTATTCTAACAAGGTAGCATTTGTTAAGGCTTGGTTTCTGTCTTCGAAGTAGGAAATGCTAGGAAGCAAAGGAAATCATGCGAGGAAAATGGTAATCAGACGTATGAACTTCAAACATATAAAGCACTAGCCATAAATCCGAGCCAACAAATACACACCTGGGTCCTCAAATTTACTATCAATTACAATGAGCATGATCCTCTGCTAGTTTTCTTATACAATATAGACTCGCTGCTTAATCGTTTTGCAGCTACAGAACCTTAATCATGTAGCTGGGTTTGTCAGGTTTGGCTATGATTTATTGTTTGTCCTTTGTTGGAAGGAGGACGGGGGACCATAGTATAAAAAATTGTACTCATTTGTTATTTACTAATACAATTTTGACATTGTAACCGTAATATATTTTTTATTTAGTAATATATTAATTTATTTTAGCATTATCCCATCAAAACAAAATTAAAAAAAATTAATTTTAACTAAAAAAATTAAATTTTTTTAAAATCACAGCATGAACAAACAACGGGTCCTAACTGTACAAGTTAACTCCTCCTCTTCCATTAGTGACGTAATTTTACAACAAAAGATTCCATATTCCCCCGCGCTCCCTCTGCATTTCCACCATGGCTCCTTCAACCCCAAGACTAGTAGTGCCAATAGACTTGAAGAAGAAGCCTTGGGAGCAAATACTCCCTCTCCACAACCGGTGGCATCCAGGAATACCACCAGTTGCTGAGGTTAAAGTCGGTGAGGTGTTTAGAGTGGAGATGGTTGACTGGACTGGAGGTATGATCAAAGATAATGATTCTGCAATTGATGTGAAAACCATAGACTTATCATCTGTAAGTACGAATCTATTTTTTTAACATCTCCAATATTCTTAATTAACTCTAGAATTCAGACAAATGTCAACTCTAACTAATTCTCAAGCACATATGAACAAAAAAAAATAAAAAAATTGGTCACCTGCCTCCGTTTTTCTATATACGAGGAAGCAGGAGAACAAATTAGTACCTGGCAGAAAACATGTGTAGAAATTAAGGAACTGCAAATAATTAACTTCATCAGAAGAACCTACATGATTAGACTAATCATTCACTATGTGAACTAGATTTATTTGATGATCGTTTTGCTTGGAAACTGGTTTAGGTTCACTATCTCAGTGGCCCAATTAGAGTTTTGGACGAGGAAGGGAAGCCAGCACAGCCAGGTGATCTACTTGCTGTTGAAATATGCAACTTGGGTCCTCTCCCTGGAGATGAATGGGGTTTTACAGCATCATTTGACAGAGAAAATGGAGGTGGTTTCTTGACTGACCACTTTCCTTGTGCAACCAAAGCTATTTGGTATTTTGAAGGAATCTATGCCTATTCGCCTCAAATACCAGGTATATGGACTGGGCTTAATTAAAATCTCCCGTCTTCATAAAATCAGGCACGAAATTATACAACCGGAGCCATAAGATGAAAAGTAGTCTATATATGCTAATTGCATGATTTTGTTTTTCTTTTTCACATCAGGGGTTCGATTTCCAGGTCTGACTCACCCTGGAATAGTTGGTACTGCACCATCAAGGGAACTACTGAACATATGGAATGAAAGGGAGAGAGAAGTAGAGGAAAATGGGCTCAAACATCTGAAGCTATGCGAAGTTTTGCATTCAAGACCACTGGCAAATCTACCATCAACAAAAGGTTGCCACCTAGGAAAGGTATAATGACATCAATTAATGCTATGGGTATGTAAAACACCACAAACGACTTCTGGTTATAACAGCCTCTGGTGTCCATGCAGATTACAGAAGTAAATATTTCTAAAACTTTGATCAGTAAAAGCCCAACGATGCTGATATTGTTGTTCACTTGCATCAGTATTTTTATGCTAACAGAGCATGGACCGCTAGGGTGGGAACTAAACTATGTTCTTGCCGCAAGTAAACTATTCTAACTGTTGATAGTCATGTGTAGATCCAAAAGGGCACGCCTGAATGGGAAAAGATTGCTAATGAGGCAGCAAGAACAATTCCAGGAAGAGAAAATGGAGGAAATTGTGACATAAAAAATCTTAGTAGAGGTTCGAAAGTGTATCTTCCAGTATTCATAGAAGGAGCAAATGTTAGCACTGGTGACATGCACTTCTCTCAGGGCGATGGTGAAATTGCCTTCTGTGGGGCGATTGAGATGAGTGGGTTCTTGGAGCTCAAGTACGTCTCTTTTTACCTATCCCCTATGATTTTCTGTGTCTTTTTGCTTACATTGCTAGGAACAAGTATTATGATTCTTCAATCTTATTCTATTTATCTTATGCAACAAAACATGCAAGTGCATTTTGTAATTAACATCACAAGATACACACGCACACATATGTACCACTTACTTTCGTTTATTGCAGATCATGTTCTAGTTAACGCCTGGTCTACTATTATCCTATCTAACATCACTCAGTTTTGGGTGGCACTTCGTTGAAGTTCTATCGTCCTTAATTTCTTATATGTTAAGCATATTCAAAGTTTATCCAATGTATATACTGTATAGCACTTGTGATTTCTGTATCAGATGTGAAATCATAAAGGGTGGAATGAAAGAGTACCTTACCCCAATGGGGCCGACTCTTCTTCATGTGAACCCAATCTTTGAGATAGGCCCTGTGGAGCCAAGATTTTCAGAATGGTTGGTATTTGAAGGCATCAGTGTAGATGAGAGCGGAAGGCAGCACTTCCTTGATGCAAGTGTTGCATACAAGCGAGCAGTGCTCAATGCCATCGACTACCTCTCTAAATTTGGCTACTCCAAAGAACAGGTTTGTGATCTCCCAACACCAAAATATTTCCGTTCTTGCATGACAATGGCCATATGCATAGCCCATGCAGAAAAGGAAGCATCAAGTGAGATAAAACACAAGTTTATTTGATGGTAACTCATATAGAGGATATGATAATGTTTGTCAGATGTATCTTCTGCTATCATGTTGCCCATGTGAAGGAAGGATTTCTGGAATAGTCGATTCTCCTAATGCTGTTGCCACCTTTGCAATCCCAACATCTATCTTTGACCAGGTAGTTAAATAACTCACATCCTATCTCCAGAAATTTAATTGTTTGCTCCTGCTGTTCAGGCAGTGAAATGCCTATATTCTAATCCTAATACACATGCATATTCATATAACCAGAAGCTTGACAAACAGAATGTCTTTTCTTTTCTCTGGAACCCAAGGGAGAATTGAATTGAAAAGCTATGCTATTTATTCATAATCTTAATCCCACATCCCCTAATGCCTGGGCTAGCCTCAGTTGACAGAATTGTTTAACTATTCAAACAATCACATAAGAGCTTACAAGTAACCTGCATGAACCTCAAATATCTTCAGGAAAAACAAGAATTCTCGTAAAAGGAATAGCAAGGAGTGGTATTTATCAGCAGCAAACATTTGTTGAAGACAGGAAAATGTCATCACTTTACGTTTGCTGATCTTATCACCTTTGTATTTCTCTTGGGTTCTGAAATCGTGTTTGATGCCCTGTGCAGGATATTCGTCCAAAAACGAAGGTGCCAGTTGG
>Ga0325404_1002874_pt1 | contig 18407 bp, 8 predicted proteins | sample PopdelMetagenome_18_FD_205664 | JGI IMG/M metagenome (GOLD analysis project Ga0325404, IMG submission 205664) | Populus deltoides microbial communities from Bellville, Georgia, United States - Xylem-Control-R1 | ecosystem: Host-associated > Plants > Phyllosphere > Stem > Wood/Secondary xylem... | reverse complement strand
TCATAATTTGAACAAACTTCAATCATGAAAGTTCTAGAGAATTGTCTCATCTATCCAGGGTAAAAATTTGAGATCATTTGAACTTCTAGAACTCGAGATATGGGCTGAACACTAAACAGTGTCTGGGCTGCAGGACAGATTCGGACTTCTTTGTTGTTGCTGCAATTTGGACTTGAAAACGGCCTTTTTAAATCTTGGGCTCCACATGAAAGTTGTAGGCCTATGTCTTATCTTTCCATCCATATAAAATGGACCTAAATCCAAGATCTGCAGCTCCAGATATCACCCGATTACCGAACAGTGTTCAAGTTTGGACTACACCAATCATCTCTTTTCTAAGTTTGGCCATCTCTTTGTCCTTTCAATTTAAGTACTTCAACTCATCAATCAATTCTTTCATTTATGTGATAGGCCTGCATTTAAGATGAACATTTACCATAAATTAGATACGTTATTATAAAACATGCTTTAGTTAAGGAGTTATTGATACTTCAAGTGCAAAATGATGATATAAAACCTTGATAAAAATGCACTTTTAAGTACTAATCACGAAGTAACATTCACTACTGAAATTGAGGCACTAGCAGCGAAACAATTTTCGCTGCCGAATTGGGCAACCTGCAACGAACCAGTTTTCAATGCCAAATTGCACAGCTTGCAGTGAACGAGTTTTCACTGTCGCTTTCTACAATAGGCCTCCTAAGCAGAAATGACTTAAATGCTAGTAACAATTTCATGGTATGATGGTGTAAAATGTGGAACACTTGAATGTGAACATATGAACTCTTGAAATAAGTATGGTGACGAATGTGATTCAAAGATACAAATGTACTAATTTGTGACCATTCATGTCTTTGGTAGTGCGGTCGGGATCAGACCATCGTCAAGACAAGACCAACCTACAGGTGGAGCAGGTAGGTGACTTTCACCTTTCTTTTCCATAACATTGAATAATGAAAATACTTTATCATGAAAGTTATCGTATTGTGTTAGTACATATATCAGATTGTCAAATGCTTAAATGTTGACAAATGGTTGATTAGCTTCGGCTAATGTTTTGTACTGCAGCAAGGATGTCACACCAACGAGGTGCCTAGGAAACCCAATACACGGGAACCTACTTTTTCAAGGAATCATGTAGTTGCATTCTAAATCAAATGTGAACTTCTAATCATGCAAACATAATATTATGCGTTTATGTAAGATTCACTTTTAAATGAAATGTTGATTGTTGATGTATGGATTGTATCTTGATGATGTGAGGGAACAGATTTACCGATTACCGACACGATGTGTGTCAAATACAAAAAACAAATTATCGTTGTTTTGGGCTTGAAAAGTCGGATTGTTGCTACATCCTTGTATTATTAGAAAAAACAAGCCTAACAAGGTTGGTATGGGACTGGACACATCAGCCCATTGTTCCACATGAATTGGGCGTTTCTTGGATCTTAATTAGATTAATTAGAGGTTTTCCTTCATACTTCTTAGATGTCACAAGCTCCTCTACGTCCATCTTGCTCCATATATTCTGAACAAACTCATTCAATGCTTCTTTAAGCTTCTTTGCCCTAGCTCTTGTAATTGGTCCAATTAGCACCTCCAATTAAGGCTTGGATCCTAGCTGAAAACAAAAGATTAATTAAGCCCAAACAAGCCTTGGGTTGTAGCTAACAAAAAAAAAGCCCATAAATCTAAGTCTGTTCTGTCTTGAGAAGAAAAGAAGAAAATAAAACATTGTAGGTCTGATATAAGACTTATTTATAGCCTATAATGCTACCCAATAATTCTAGGAATTAAAAGAGAAGTTGCTGCCCTTTTGGTTTCTAAGTGAGAATAAGATTTTGATCTCATTCTTGTATTTATCCTTCTTTTAGAAGGAAAACGATGTTGTCTTTAATACTCCCTTTTGCTCCCACAAGTGTTTCAATGGATTCATTTGTTTCCTTTGCTGTGTTTTCCCCTCACTTGACAAGAAAAATAAAATAAAAATAATAAATCTTAATAGTTAAAGGAAATAATTAATGTTCATACACATAATAGGAAATCCAAAACTAGTTAGGAATCCACAAAAAACATGAAAACATTACAGAACAAGGATACCCGAAACTGATACAAAATTGTCAGACTTATTGTCGAAACTTCATGGCCCAAATAAAGGTGGATTGGGTCCCTCTTGCACATGGATTATATGTATTAATACCTCCTCTTGATGCTCCAAAGGATCCCAAAGTTCAGCCTTGGACGAGACATGCACAACCATTCCATTCAATGCCTTCACTTTAGAACTTATGATGGGCCCATTTGGAACGTGTAATGGGTCCTTAGTGTTCGTGGGCACCACATCACACACTAACTCTAACATCCCCCTTTCCGAAATAAACACAACAATCTCATGTCAACCGAAAAACAGAGTAATTGAATTTTTTTATATATATATTCATGGTGTTCGTATTAAAGTCTACCGAAATTTCAACGGAGTCTCCCCTATACCGGAAGGTCCCAAGTTATCGATATTTAACCTGTTTACACTTATAATAACCCGCATCTCCTAACTCAATCCTGACCCAATCATCTTAGGTCTCAATCCCACAAACATCATCATACATATCAACCACAATATTTATGATAGACATTATATAACAAATATTATTATGGATGGAAAAAAATAAAAATAAAAATACACATACATAAAACATGGTTATATGAACTATAGAGTTAAGTTCATTTAAATCAAGTTTGAACGTTAATTATACAAATTAAGTTATATAAACATTTCCATGTTTACAAAATACAAGGGTATACTCTCTAGAACCTAGATTACAGGAAGTGAACAGAAGCGCTAAAACAAAATATATATTTTTAAAATATGAATATCACAATAAATATAACAACACAAATATCTAACAATTTAAAAAGGGCAACATGCATTCATATTTTGTTCACTTCTCCCTTCTGGTTTTCATTAGAATCTCTTTCTTGTTCAACTAATAAAAACCGTTTCCCCTCCCATTATCAACCTCCATTTCCAGATTTTATAAGACATGATTATTTCTGCTTAACACATTACCGATACCAATTTTACTAGTATCATCATCATCACCCCATATGAGTCGATGCAAAGTGATCCCCTTACCCAGGATCCTAAGATACACTAAATGTATGATAGCCAATACATGGTAATCCCCTTACCCGGGATCCTAACATACACTAAATGTGTATGCTAGTCCAAACATGGCGATCCCCTTATCCGGGATCATAATATACACTAAATATATATGTTAGTTCACGCCCCAAATCACACTTCTCATATTTCCTTTGTTAGTGATAATTTCGTCACTTGACAATTCACACAACAACCTTTCACCTTGAATGCACATACATTCAGAATACTATCCAAAATATCAACATCATTACGCAAACTTTCCTCCTTTCATCTAATATCCAACATTTGGTAATTCACATTTCATATTTCACATTAGTAACATATTAAATCATGGAATTTAACTAGAAAGTACAAGTGTGATTCACCTACCTGCAATAGAAGCTCTACTCGTGCTCCCCTGCTGCTGCTGTTGCACCACTCCTGTGATCCCTCCTCCAAATCACAGGTTTATCTCATAAATTTTCCTCACTCAAAGATATGTTTTATAATAACCATATCAACAGCCAATAAGTCTTTCTTTTAGTCATTTCTTAATATTTTACATTTTGTTTTCTCATTACACCTATTAATATTGTCATTCTTTGTCCAACCATATTTATAATTCCTTTCTTTATATTTGAATTGTTACTGTTTAGACATTGGACTGTTACTATCCAATCGTTATTGTCTTGACATTGAACTGTTACTATCCAACCTCTCCTCAGATTTTTAACTATATCTAGAGTTATAGAACTCCGTTTCAAGCGAGATTGGTCTCGTTGGAAAGCTAAGACACGAGGCTACAAGTTCTTTGAGGAAGGAGAACCCGGTTCTTCCTCTAAGATAGTCAAAATTGCTTATCAACAAACCAGACCTACTGCCCTATAACCTGATCCTAATTCCTTCATCCTCCTACCCGAAATCTCTCTGAAAGTCAAGAGACGAAACTGTCCAGATTCATCAACCTTTCCATTTACACACAACACAACACATGAAGTTATTTAATTTTAGCAACTAATAATTTTTCCTCAATTCAAGTCTAAGAACCCTAATCTATAATTCAACATCCAGGCATTAATTTATAATCGACTTTGAAATGACTTATAAGACCATATCTAGAACACCTTACCCGGTAAGAATCAAGGTTTCGATCTTCAACTCCCTCATTTTCTTTCTAATGACAGCCGACCCTCCCCTCTTCTCTTCTTGTTCAAAGTTTTTGTTAATCCCTTGCCCATAAGTGTTTATTCTACCTATAACCCTTAATCTTGGATGGGTTCTTGAAATTTTGATGTTTGTCTTTTGATTTGCAAAAATGGATACAAAAAACTCCTTTTCTTTCCTTACTGTTGCTGCAGATTTTTTGTGAGAAGATGAGTATTTATGCTCTATAATTATTTTTATTTGCATTTATGCCCTATTTTCTTTAAGTGTATTATTTTTCCCCCATGTCTTTTCTTCTTATAATTAAGTTATACCTCTTTTCTTTTCTTATAATTTCACCCTACAACTTTTAGTTTAGTTTATTTTTTTAATTTAATCCAGCCATGATTTCTTTCTCGAGGTTTACACTAACCAAATATGCATTTCCACACGGAGTTTTCACTTTGAGTTAAAAAAATTACACCTCAAATAATTTTGTTGCAACCCATCCTCCAAACTAAAACTGTGGTATTGATGATCATCAACCTTATTCCATCTTAAAAACTAAATTCTTAGTGGCTTCATGCACTTGGGCTTGCCACATAACGGTGCAGATGCCAACACTTTACATATTATCATAATTCATAAAAATTAGTGGCACATTGAAAATTATTCATTTAGGATTCAAAAACGACCCTCAAGGTCTACTAGAATTGGTCAGAAGCTACTAAAAGTGACTTGGTTATTGGTGATGCATGGGAATCATGTGTTAGAAGTGTTAGGCCTATGAAGGTGTTTTGTTGACAAGCACGTATGTCTCCTATACGCTTAAAGCCTAGCAAAAGAAGGAACAAAAACATGATGATTTTTATAGGTTGTTTGATTCATTTATTAGATTAAAGATTGTTGTTGTGTTGTCGGAGACAATTTTGGAAGATGAACAATGTTGTTGATTGAAGATTAGAGAAAGCTATGTGTTGGCTATTATGTTGTCATGGTTACCATGTTGATGGTTGGTTTCATGGTAGATTAGTGGTTGGTTAGAGGAGATGTTGTTGTGGTTGTGATTTGGTGAAAGCGTTGTTTAGTATAGCAATCATGGGGTATTGTAGTGTGGTTTTTTCATAAAGTTTGGGGTGTTATTTTAGTTTGAGTGATGGCGGAAAGATGAGGTAGTGGTTGATGATTTATGGGTTGTTTAGATAGAGATGGTGGACCACAAGTTACATTGGAGTGGTTATTGTTGCATCACATAATTCTGACAAGAAAACATGAAACAAAAGGCTATCAACTATGGTTTCTTTATTAAGGATTGATTTTTTCAAATGGGAGTTTTTTATATCTTTTTTCTCTATAGGGCATTTCTATACATGTTTTTTTTTTCAAATTTATAATGCTGGGCTTCCATCAAAACTATAAAAATTGAAAGCATTTATATTTTTTCCTTTCTAGAATGAAGATCTCTAATTGGAAAAATTTGTGGTTAGATTTTTTATTCTCTTGAATGTGTAGAATCTCTTCCAATAGTTTTTCCAGCTTTACTTGGATCTTTAATTTATGAAAGGTAATCTTATTTAGTAATTTTTTTTGTTTATATGGTCTTCCATTATATTACTTGATCTTTCATTATCTTACTTCCCTCTTCCTTGCTCATCATTTCACTCCCTGGTTTTTTCTTTTTTTATTCCTTTTCTATTATTATATTATCTTATATTTATATTTTATTTTTAATTATAAGAATTTATATGAAATTAATAAATTTAAAAAAAAAACCATGAAATGAATGTAAATTGGCTAAATTGCCTTGAAAAGACAATTTTTTAAAAATAAAAAATCATTTTTAAAAAAGTACATTGGATAATTGGAGTAAAAAGCGGGTTATGAAAACTGCCATCTCTTTACAATATTTACAGTACAAAGACTTTAGAAATTCATTTTTCTTTGACTTCTGTATAGTAAGTTTTAAAAGAAAAGAAAGAAAACTTAAGGATTTTTGTTTGAAATAAAAAAAAAACCATGTGAAAGAAATTTACCATTGTTTTGTGGGTTTAAATGTCATTGCTTGAAAGAAAATTGCTATTTGATATAAAAAAAAATTACTATGATTGAAGGGATTCATTTAAAAGAAAATGCTATTTGAAAGAAAATTATTATCAGATTGATAGGATTTACTTGAAATATAAATTCTTTTCGAAAGAAAATTGTCATCTAACTGAAAGGCCTCACTTAAAAGGAAAAGGCTATTTGAAAGGAAATTGTCATCAGATTGGTAGGCTTTACTAGAAATATTTGAAATAAAATTGACATCGTATTAATGGGCTTAACTTTAAATAAAAATGTTATTTGAAGAAAATTTATTATCGGATTGAAATAAAAATTCTATATGGAAGAAAATTTTCTATTTAAAAGTTCCATTATTGTTAATGGGCTTAAAATAAAAATGATAGGCTTCAAAATGATCCAATTGAGAGGTGACCAACCTTAATTAGTTAAAGCAACATAAGTTGGGAATTTCAAGAATTTATAAAAGAAGACATGAGATGACTTTAATTTTTCCTCTATATGATATCTCCGAAGTTGAGGGATAAACAAAATTCACACATTTTGAAAGCCTATCTTTCTCTCTCTCTCTCTGTTTTTTTTTAATGTAATTTGTATCTTTGAAGATATTTAGTTTTAGAAGTGTCAAAAACCAGCCATTAACTTGCTTTAATTGTTTAAATGACTCAAATACCTCCTTCAATGCTCACTACAAGTTTGTCTTCCTATGTTTTCAACTTTCAATCACTAAGTAAGCATGGCTCATCTATCATTTTAGCTCAACATACATCAACTTTGCTTGTCATGGCAGAGTAATTATTCATCCTCACTTTGCAATATCACCATGAAGAATTTGTCACCTTAGTTTTCTATGGATCTCATCAAATTATCGTTTATGTAAAACTCCAAGTTTTTTTTATAAACAAAGTAATACGATATAAATAATCTTTCCTTTGAAGTGTCTAAAAAAAAGAGAAAGAACAAAATTCTTAAGGAAAAAGAGATGAGGGCCGAATTTGAGAGATGAAAATTAGAATAAGGAGCAAAATGAATTTAAAGAAAGTTAGGGATTTAAAAAAAAAGTAACGACCTCTCTTGAAAAACAGAGGAATCGTCACTTTAAGTTAAAAGAAAAAGGGAAGGGAAGGGAAAACTTTTAGGTAGCTTCTTAATCTTGAGAGAGAGAGAGCACATCAAAAAGGAAAATAAGAGAACACAAAGAGAGATTAGCAATAAACAAACATTGGTTAAGCAAGAATTCAAGGGAAACAAAAGAGAATTCAAGAAAATTAAAGGAAAACAAGAAAAAATAGAGAATAAGGAAAATCAATCAACATTTAAGAAAGTGATTTTTTTACACAAAATTCATTCGTAAGGTGTCTTGACATCTTTATGCACTTAGTTTTCTTAATCTTGAAGAGAAAGGCAAAAGCCCTAATTTATTCTATAAAAAAAATAGGGTTCATGTGAATTGGGAAAAAATATTGATTTAGTGAAGATTTCATGAAATGATGTTGTAATAAAAAGTAATTAGAAGAAGAACAAGAGATTGAAGAGAAATCTAAAGGTAGAAACCCTAATTAGGTTCGGCTAATTAGGGGGAATATTTGTGTAATCCTTGTTTTAAAGTATGCATGGTTATGGTGGTATAAACTTCAAAAGGTGATAAAATTGTGTTATGTCTGAAAACTAGAAGGAAAGATGAGTTTCTTGAATTCTTGAATGTTAGAATTTGTTGTAATTGAGTGTGTTTCCTTAAAGAATTCATCTTTTGGTGTGTCATGTATATAACTTGTATGGTGTATGATTTGATCTTGAAAGGAAAAACTCAATTTTGCAAGGTTAAAGGTTTTGACTAGAGAAAGAGAGAAGAAGGGAAATTTTCTAAAGGCAAAAATGGATTAGCCTTTTTGAGAAACTATTAGACCAATTAAAGAAACATTTAGATCGTTTTTTAAAATAGTTAGACTGTTTTGACTATTGTTTGATGGTAGCTTGATTTTGTGTTTTCGGTCTTTTTATGGTTTTCTTTTATTCTTTTGGGTTGTTTAAGGAATATGTGTGATTATTATTATGCATGAAATAAGCTTACATGATAATGTTGCTTATATTAGAATGTTAAGAGTTGGAATCTTTAAGTTTAATGTGTGATATACATATATTCCTGAGTAACAAGTACTCAAGTTGTTAAAATAATATTGAGAAATACATTCTTATTATTTAAAGAGTGATTTTAATGTATGATTTTATGTGATCCAAGAGAGGCATCGGCTACGGAACCTAAGATAAGCAGAACAGGACCAGTGAGAGGAATAGATAGGGGCTTGTCACCTCATTCTCTTAATTTACAATAATTTATATAAGTTTTTATTTCATTATTAAGAATTATGATTTGTATCTGTTGTGGAATGATAAAGATGCATGATGTCTTGATATTAAGATTAGTTTTAGAGTTGTGTGCATGAAGCCAACCATATCAGTGAGGCTTAGATTAAAAAGTTGTTATTTATCAAGGTATAAGACATTTGAGTTGTGGTATGAAAAGCCAACCCCATAAGTAAGTAGGTCTTAGCTTGAGAACCTTGAATTAAAGAAAACAAGTACACATGATTTAAGTGTATGACAGTCAGCCACATGAGTGGGGCTCTAAGGTGAATGCAATCTTAGGGTTGGGAATCAGTTACAAGAATAGGGATCCAAATTTATTAACATCAAGTCGGCCATGAGAAAATAGGGACTTGATCATTAAGTTAATGACCACAAGTGTGGGGTAGTGGTTAATTTATAGTTAGCTGCATGAGTAGAGACTAGAAGGTCAAGACATACATCTTCGGCATGGAAGCTAAGTAAAACAAAGGATTGGTTGTTGTTGATATTAATGAACCTCTCAAAGAGATTTATGAAGGGTTGGAAATGATGACCTTTATTTTTATGTTTACCCTTTTGGGTATCATCGTGTGGAAACCATCATTTTTAATCCAATGATATATGAAAAAGTTAGCCTAGAGATTTGAGGCTTATGTTGAAGTAAAATGTTATAATTAATGTAGTACTTTCACTAATTGTTGGTAAAGAAGATGATTATGATAATGGATATAAAAATGAAATTTATTGAAATTGTAAAAGTAAATTTAATATATGCATGATTTGTTAATGTAATGATGTGATGATATAATTTTTATTCTAAAATATTAGTATACTTACTTTTTCTAGGTTTTTCATGTGCTTCTCAAACTAACATGATAAACTATTTAGTTGTAGGATTTTATCAATTTTTATTTAGCTATAGGATTTCCACATTTTATGATATTCATGTTAGAACTCTTGAGAGAATGTGTAATAAACATAACTGCTAAATCTTTAAGGATTATTATTTTATTATGTTAAAGCTATAATAATGATGATGGATTCATTCTTTTCATTATTAATATGAGATTGTGATTTTACTATTTTAAGTTCTTCAATTGTAGAATTGTATTATGTGACTGTTAGATTTGGAAATATTTGTGGATGGTTATGGATAATGTTATCGGGTGGGTATGAATATACCCGAGGTTATGATAACAAAAAAAATCCATTATTCTTTTGTATTTTATTATTGGTTATCTTATGAGGGCATACAGAAATTATATGGCGTCGGGGGAGGGGAGGCGCTGCAGTTTATCTATTATCATCGCACTTGGTATATTTGAAATGAATTGCCCACCCTTACTTGATCAATCTATAGGTTCATCTTTCATAATGGTTTTTATAAAACATATGCGTCGTCATCATTCTTGCAAAGGACTTTGCAATTTTGGTTAAGACAACATTTTTTATGAAATCATGTTTCTTGTTTTAGGACCAAGCCGTGAGTTTTAATGATCATGTTCATGTAAGTGCAATTATTGAAAATAAAATCTTTGAGATGTAAATGTTAAAGTATTTTCACCAAATTGACATTTAGATTTCTTTGGTTAAAAGTCCAAAACATGTCATTCAAGTGTCATGTAATTTTTGGATTTCTTTTTCTTAGTGTATGATGAATAGGTATTGGTTAGATTGTGAAAAAGAACATTTAACCCAAAATTTTTGCTTTGAATGACACAAATTGATTCTCTAACAAATAAACACTACTTTATGAAGGAAATATTGGATTTCAAAATGAGAGTTTTAGATTACTTAAAAGGTAAGGCTGATGCGAACCTCGTGATCACACACAACCCGCAATCAAGATTGAGATTTGATCCTATAAAGCCAAAATAGGTCTGATAGGAGTGTAACATAATGGAAATCTGTCCCAAGGCACTAACACTATTGGAATGAGTAGAATGATACCATGAAGCCAGTTAATCTTTGATAAGTCAAATTCAGTTCGTTCAAGAACTGAAAAATACAAGAATCACTCTCACACGTTAAAACTAAAAAATTCAGAAGTAATAATCATCAAAGGCCGCCAAAATTTAGGTTATATGTTTAAATAGTTCTTAAAAGTAACCCTAATGGATCCACCTTTGTGGGCTGAACTAATTCACATACAAAACTGACCCAAAAATTTTCTCCATGCAAAAGGCACACTTTTTAAGATTAGCATACAGTTTCTCACTACACAACACACTAAATACATTATGCAAATGATCAAGATGCTTAGTTAAGTTCTTGCTAGAGATCAGAATGTCATCAAAATACACAACCACAAACTTGCTTATGAATGCACGCAACACATGATTCATTAAACACATAAACATATTAAGTGGATTTGTAAGTCCAAACAGCATAACTAACCATTCATACAAACCATGCTTTATCTTAAATGTTGTTTTCCGCTCATCACCTTCTTTCATCCTAATTTGATGGTACCCACTTTTCAAGTCAATTTTAGAGAAAATACAGGATCCATGTAACTCATCTAACATGTCATTAAGCCTAGGAATGGGGTGTCTATACTTTACTGTTATGTTGTTAACGACCCACCTATCAACACACATCCTCCACGTTCCATCCTTCCTAGGCAAAAGTAGCATGGGCACATCACACGGCCTCATACTCTCACGAATGTACCCCTTTTCCATCAGCTCATCAACTTGCATTTGAAGCTCCTTCGTCTCCTCTTGATCACATGGTCACTCAACCCACAATCAAGATTGAGATCTAATCCTGGAAAGCCAAAATAGGTTTGATAGGAGTGTGACACAATGAAAACCTGCCCCAAGGCACCAACACTATTAGAATGAGTAGAATGATGCCACGAAGCCAGTTAATCTTCGAGAAGTCAGATTCAGTTCGTTCAAGAACTGAAGAATGCAAAAATCACTCTCACACGTTAAAACTAAAAAATTCAGAAGTAATAATCATCAAAGGTTGTCGAAATTTTGGTTACATGAGTTTAAATAGTTCTTGAAAAATTAACCCTAATGAACCCTTTATGTGGACTTATATGAGGTCCACTCAAAACTGACCCAAAACCCTAAACTGAAAAGCCCATAACATAATTCAAACAAGCCTTGAATCCTAACTGAAAACAAAGTATTAAATAAACCCAAGCAAGCCTTGGGCTGTAGCTAACAAAATAAAATAAAGCCCCTAATATTAAATCCATGTTCTGCCATAAAAAGAAGAGAATGAAGTAGAATATTACAGAACTGATTCAAGGCTTATTTATAGCCTTCCATGCAGCCCCTTAATCCTAAAAACGAAAGGAAAAGGTAGACCCATGTTGTTTCCAGAACTGATTCAAGGCTTATTCATAACCTTGCATGCAACCCCTTATTGAATATCTCTTGATTTCAAAAAAATAATGAGACCAAGAAAAACCTATGCATTATTAAAAGGAGTAGTATAATCCTAAAACACATGAAAAATAAGGTTTCAATGATCTTATCCATAAAGTTAGGTAACAAAAATGAGTTGATAATGCTATACTTATTAGCTTCCTCTGCCAAGCATTCATGTACCAGTAACACTCATCCTAGCTGATCCTTTACTATATCAATCATGTATTAATATAGAAGGACCATTATGACTAGACTATAATCCAAACATAGCTAGTTTTTCCTATTGAAGGGATTTAAAAAGTCATCATACCAATTTTCTTCAATTATTCAACCTTTTTCATCCTTACAATGTTTAAGAATTAACAAAGTCTTGACATCATGGTGGAATTCATCACAATTATCAATATCATGTCCCCAATTATGATGAAACTCATAAAAAATCTCCAGCATGATATTGGTTGAACTTAACATAACCTACTGATGCGAACCTTTTGAACACGCGGTCAAGCAACCCACACACAAAGATACCAATTCCTGGAAAGCCAAGTAAATCAATTTTTAATAGGAGTGTGACACAAAGATAACTTGTACCTAGGCACCAATACTATTAGAAACGGAAACCCCCACCCAACGAATATTGATTCGTGAACGAGAAGTATAAGGATGACGCCACAAAGTCAGTTGTTCTTTAATAAATCATTTTTCAGTTCTTTAGAGAACCATAGAAGGGAGATTATCTCACTAACACACACACACACACACACACACAAAGTGTGGCAAACAAGAAGTTTTATTAATCTGAATTGTCTAACTTACATGTCTGGTTATGCCTTTATTTATACTAACTCTAGACTTAAATAAACCCTAATGGACCCCCCTTAGGTGGACTTATATGAAGCCCACTTACAATTAATCCAAATAAATAATAATAACCTAAAGACTAAGAAGAAAATAATAAAAATAAAAAATTATTATCCTAAATATGCTAGAATCAGATTTGTCATCATTAAGAAGTCCCAAATAGACCAGAAAATCTGATATAAAGGTAGAATTAATTTTGAAGTCTTCTTACCTTGTTGTAGCTAGGATGAATAAGGAATCTTTTTTTTTTAAGAAGGATTATGAAACATTTATGAATCCTTATAATACTTGAAAACTATGTTGCAGCCTATTATAGATCTTTGTAGAACTAGGAGATTCCCAAAACAAGCTGCCACATCTTTATAGGAAAAGGATCTTTGCCAAATAGGAAGTCCATAAATCAAAAGGAAGTAAATAACAAAATTTATACAGCCTGTTCTGACTTATATCACATGTTCTTCCTGAACTCCAATTCATTTGAAACTTTACCCTACATCTGAAAGTTTCTGATACGAACCTCATAATCACGTGGTCACGCAACCCACACACAAAAACATCAATTCCCGGAAAGCCACGTAAATCAGGTTTGATAGGAGTGTGACACAATGATAACTTGTACCTAGGTACCAGCACTATTGGAAATGGAAAACCCCCACCCAACGAATATTGATTCGCGAACGAGAAGTATAAGGGTGACGCCACAAAGACATTTGTTCTTCGATAAGTTGTTTTTCAGTTCTTTAGAGAACCGTGGAAGGGAGATTATCTCACCAACACACACACACAAAGTCCGGCAAAAAAGAATTATTAATCTGCATTGTCTAACCTTATATGTTTGGTTATACCCTTATTTATAGTGACCCCAAACTAAAATAAACCCTAATGGACCCCTTATGTGGACTTATATGATGCCCAGTTACAATTAAACCCAAAAAATATAAATAAACCCTAAACTAAGAAGCAAATAATAATAACAATAATAAATACGAATTTACTATCCTAAATATAATAGGATCAGAATTATTGCCCTTTAGAAGTCCCATATAGGCTAGGAGAATCAAATCTGAAGGTAGAATTAATTCTGAAATTGTCTTTCCTTTTTTTGTAGCTAGGATGAATAAGGAATCCTTCTAAGAAAAGGATTCTAGGACATTAATGAATCCTTGCCACACTTGGAAACTATGTTGCAGCCTATTAAAGATCTTTGTAGAAATAGGAGATTCCCAAAATAAGCTGCCACATCCTTTTAGGAAAATAATCCTAGCCAAATAGGGAAGTCCACAAGTCAAAAGGAAGTAAATAACAAAATTCATACAGCCTCTGTTGACCAGTGTTTCGATGCCTTCCCGAACTCCGATTGACCTGAAATTTTAAGCCAAGGTTCCCATGTCAGGAGACTCCACGTAAAAGTTCAGCTTGATACAGCGGTCGAATTGAGAATTATGACTATTTCTGTAAAATAGGATAGTTGCACATTTTACGTCAAAATCTGAATTTGACCTTTCCTGAATCGTATCAGTTCTTGGTTTTGGATTTCTTCAATCAAGTTCTAATTTCTCATCAAACTTCAATATTTATGTAATTAAGCTCCTAATTTGACCAAATTGACTCTTTAAATTTGCAATTCGACCCTTAGAATTTATTTTCTTCCAATTAAAGCCTAAATGGACTTCAAAAACTTCTATTTGAGTCCTTAAACATCTAATTTTGAATTTTTCTCCTTAAATTAAATTTTCCTCGCCAGTAGAGCCTTTATCAGCTAAAAACATGTTATCAAATTTTCTAATCTTGTGTATTTTGATTTTCTTTAACCAGTCTTTAACAATTTTCTAGATATTTTCCATATTCTTCCTACTAATATATATATATATATGTGTGTGTGTGTGTGTGTGTGTATTATTTTTCCCCTTTTTTTTGTATTTTTTATATTTATGTGGGGTCCTAAAATGGGCAACAACGGAGAAAAAACTTATGGAGCAAAGATTTATCAAGTGCAGGTGTAATAAGTTTATAAAGACAAACAAATTGTTCTCAAAACTTTAGCTCGGTTGACTGAAACTCTATCCTCACGACAATCCCCTTCAACCAGTACTTTGATTCAACTATTTCTATCGGGATATCAATTCTGTCATTTTGGCAACTTTTTCTTTCAGCTCAGTTGACCTGAAATCCCAAAACTAGCGATCCTTTTTAATCTAGAACTTTGGTTTTACATCCTAGTTAACCTAAAATTCCAATACGACGATCCTCTTTAACTTGAACCAGAATCTCTATTTTTAGCTTGGTTAACTTGAAATTCCAATCTAGTATTCCTCTTTTACTATAACTAAAATCTTCGTCTATAGTTTGGTTAACCTGAAATCTTAATCTAGCATCTCCCTTTAACCAAAAGAAACCGAAAGGATTTCATGTATTTTGATGAGGTGTTATGGCAAAAGAAAATGAGGATTTAAAAGGAGATGTGGTATCAAAGGGAGAGAAATAAAGAGATTAGTGTTCTAAAAAAAGAATCCAGGAGTCTATCCCATATTCTAGGGGAGATGAACCAAGAAGTTGATGTGTTAACGGCAGCAATCATTACCCAACAAGCTTCAGAAAGAGAGGAGAAAAATGCTGCAATGATGATGTATGAAATAGAACAGCTGCTACTTTCATCCAAAGTTGTTGGTGACAATTGTTGGTAAGAAAAGAACTCCAAAAAAAGGCAAAGGAATTGCCCATTCAACTTGTTGGTGATTCAAGGACGCATTATCTTGAAAAGAGAGGGAATGATAAGATCCAGGTAAGGTCAAATTTGCATTTTGATGTAAAGTGTGCAACTATCCAGTTTTATGGTAACAATTATAATTTTCAATTCGACTGTTGGATTGGGCTGCAATTTGATGTGGAATCTCCCGACATGTTTTCCTACCTCGGGTTCAAATTTCAAGTCAATCAAAAATCAGGAAGATACCATAATACGGGTCAACTTTCTTTTGACTTGTGAACTTCCTATTTGGTAAGGATTCTTTTTTCTACAAGGATATGGCAGCTTATTTTGGGAATCTCCTAGCTCTACAAGGATCTTTAATGGGCTGCAATATAGTTTCCAAGTGTGGCAAGGATTCATAAATATTTCAAAATCCTTTTCTTAGAAGGATTCCTTACTCATCCTAGCTATAACAAGGAAAGAAGACTTCAGAATTAATCCTACCTTCAAATCAGATTTCTAGTCTATTTGAGACTTTTTAATGGTGACAAATCTAATTCTAGCATATTTATGATAGTAATTTTTGGATTTTTTTTATTTTCTTCTTAGTATTTGGGTCAATTGTAAGTGGGCATCATATAAGTCCACCTAAGGGGGTTCCATTAGGGTTTATTTAAGTCTAGAGTTAGTATAAATAAAAGCATAACCAGACATGTAAGTTAGACAGTTCAGATTAATAAAACTTTTTGTTTGCTGCACTTTGTGTGTGTGTGTGTGTTAGTGAGATAATGTCCCTTCTATGGTTCTATAAAGAACTAAAAAAAATAACTTATCGAAGAACAATTGGCTTTATAGCGTCATCCTTATACTTCTCTTTCATGAATCAATATTCGTTGGGTGAGGGTTGTCGTTTTCAATAGTGCTGGTGCCTAGATACGAGTTATCTTTTATGTCAAACTCCTATCAAACCTGATTTACTTGGCTTTCTGGAAATTGATTTTTTTGCGTGTGGTTTGCATCATTGAAGTTTCTTAACTACTTTTGGAAAACTTTGTGGGGAAAGTTAGGAACAAGGCTTTTATTTTCATCAACTTATCATTCACAAACAAGTGTACAAACTAAGGTAGTGAATAAGCCTTTATCACAATTGTTGTGTGTTGTAATTCAAAAGAATCTGCAAAGTTAGGAAGAATGTTTGCCTTTTTGTTGAGTTTGCTTATAATAGAACGCATTTTACCACTGACTTTTCTCTTTTTGAAGTTGTTTATGGGTTTAATTCTCTTACTCCTATGAACTTGATTCCTTTGCCTATTGAAAAAATGGTAAGTTTAGATGGTGAAAAGAAAGCAAAGATGGTCTAACAAATGCATGAGAAGGTTTAGTTTCATATTGAGAAGAAAAACAAGTTATAGGCTTCCTAAGGTATTAAGGAGCGTAAACAGGTTGTTTTTCAACCAGATGATTGGGTTTGGATGTACATGCGTGAGGAACAATTTCCTAACCAAAGGAAATCAAAATTACAACCTCGTGGTGATGGTTCATTTGCATGTTTTAGAGAGGATCAATGACAACACATACAAAATTGATCTTGCAGGTGAGTATATGGTATTAGTGCTACCTTTATTGTTGCTAATCTTACTTTGTTTGACAAGGTTTTGATTCGAGGTTGAATACTTTTGAGGAGAAAGGGGATAATGTGGATCAGCTCACAAACACCAGCAAAGACCCATTACATGTTCCAAATGGGCCACTGACTCGGTCTAAGACAAAAGCATTGAAAAAGACATTGAATCCATTGATTTTGAAGGTTTCGACCAAGTCAGATTTAAAGGTTCTAATGGAGCATCAACAGGAGACCTTAATGCATCTTAATCATGTGCAAGAAGGGCTCAATCCAACCTTGGGTCATGAGGTGAGGAGAAATCACAACAAAGAAAACAAAAGAATGTGACATTCCAAGAATGACAAAAAGCTGGGATGAATGGATTCGATGGGCCACTGTCTCTTGGCATGGCAAGAGTTTTGTTAATTTTTCTCGTAAACTGAGTTTTGTGGTGGGATTTCGTTGACACTATGTTAATAAAAATGGGATTCCCTAGAATAGTCATTGATTGGATCATGGTTTGTGTTACATTATGTCAATTCCCTATCAACGTCAATGGTGAGCTTGCAGGTTACTTTCAAGGGGGAAGAGGGCTGAGACAAGGGGATCCCTATGAAATATTTGGGAGTACCTCTTCTCTCGTCCAGACTAAATGCTATTTATTGTAAGGGCCTCGTGGATCGAATCACCTCTAAAGTTTGACATTGGACTTGTAGAACACTCTCGTATGCAGGACGGGTACAACTGATTAATTCACTCTTATTTTCCATACAGGTCTTTTGGGCATCTCTCTTTCTCCTACCTGGGCAAGTAATTAAAAATATGGAGCAAATTATGAAATCCTTTCTTTGGTCAGGTTCAGATATGAGAACTACTGGGGCTAAAGTGGCTTGGGATCAAGTATGTCTCCCAAAAAAAGAGGGGGGGCTAGGAATAAAAAGGATAACAGAATGGAACAAGATTGCTTTGTTGAAACACATTTGGAACCTGTGCAATGACTCAGATGGCTCAATATGGTCTACTTGGATCAGATCCAATCTGTTGCAAGGTAGGAATTTCTAGACAATCAAGACGCCACAGAATTGCTCTTGGGCTTGGGGAAAGATTCTAAAGCTCAGATCCTTAGCATGGCCGAAGATGAAGTACATCATAGGAGATGGAATGACAACCTCT
>Ga0325404_1002873_pt1 | contig 18411 bp, 17 predicted proteins | sample PopdelMetagenome_18_FD_205664 | JGI IMG/M metagenome (GOLD analysis project Ga0325404, IMG submission 205664) | Populus deltoides microbial communities from Bellville, Georgia, United States - Xylem-Control-R1 | ecosystem: Host-associated > Plants > Phyllosphere > Stem > Wood/Secondary xylem... | reverse complement strand
ACCCTCACGAAATATTATTTACAACATTTTTTTGTTTTTAATCCGTGTTGTTTTCTCTCTCTTTAATTAATTTTATTATATAATATTTGTTTTATTGAAGATTAAGTTTTATGATTTTTTATGGTCTAGTTTTTTTATAAGTATTATAGTCCCGTGACTCATATCATGGATTTGATGGGTTTATTCGTTTGACAATAATTTTTTTTTAATTGAATTTTATCCTATAACATTAGATTGATTAAGAACTAAATTTCATGATTAGTTTTGATTTGCTTTTTATGAGGTTATTCTGATCTATTGACTTAGGTCATGGGTTTTACGAGTAGACTTGGGTTGTTTTATTATGTTTTTTATATATATATTTTTTAATTTCATCCTTCAACAATAGGTTTATTAAAAATTGAAATTCATAATCTATTTCGATCTGCTTTTTATAGGATTATCCTAGTATAATGACCCGAGTTGTGGGTTTGGCTGGTTAACTTGGGTTTACACATGTTGTTTTTTCTCTTTACTTTATATGAGGTTATCTTGGTATTATGACCCATGTCATGATTTTGGCAAGTTAACTGGGTTAACTTTAGTCTTTTTTTGTTTTATTTTTTTAATTGGATTTTTTTTCAATTCACCATTTAACATTGAGTTGATTGTAAATTAAACTTTATAATTTATTTTTACTTATTTTTTATGGGGTTATCTTGGTCTCATGACTTACATTGTGGGTTTGGCGAGTTGACTCGGGTTTTTTTAATTTTTTTAATTTTGAGTTTTTTGAGAATTGAGCTTCATAATTTTTTTTTTAATTTTATATTGGTTATCATAGTCTCATGACTTGGGTTGCAAATTTGGCAGGTAAACTCAAGTCAATCCATTATGTTGATATCGCAATATTTTTTTAAAAAGATGTCATTTTGATTTTTTTAATCAAATTATATTTTTACCAGTTGTTCAATTTACATTTGAAAACGCCAAGTCAACATGTCATATCGAGTTAAACCCCACAAAATTTTTATTTTTATTTTTTATCAAATTTTTTTTGATCCATAAAATAGAGCGTGAGCTAATCATCTTGTATGATTTGAGGCTGCAAGTTAGCTCGAGAATTGTTTAGGCTAGAAAATATAGTTCTATAAAGTACAAATACAAATATAGGATATGGATATGACATGATATGTATACTAATAAGATGATGTAGAAATTAAAAACAAATGACATGATATATGCGAGTAAGTTAATTACACACACATAACAAAATTATTTTAAAAGTAAATAAAAAATCAGTACTTAAAAATCAATATAATGAATTGTGTGGGTAGAAACAAAAATTTTCTACCAATTAAATTTCACCATGTGTTATTTTTATTTATTTTTTATGAAAGGATAAAATAAAATTGAAATATATGACATGAAAAATAAATAAGTCTTCATATATTTCTTAGCCAATGAAAGGTTGAAATTTGGGATGAGATATTCAAGATATCTTGTCATAAAAGCAAGATCCCATCAATAAAGATCAACCAATAAAATCATGTCATGTGGCATTGAAAAAGGACTTGGGAGCCCTTGCAAACCTCTATAAATAGAGGGCCTCAACCTAGAAGAAAAGAAAGAGAAGAATTCTTAGAGATACAAATTTCTTTCAAGACAAGTTCTTCAAGCAAGAAAGCTCTCTTAAAAGTTCTCAAGCTTCATTTGTTTACATTTGAAGTCTACAAAGAATGAAACTCTGTTGTATCAAGCTTAAACGCCCCATAAGAGTTCTTCAACAATGTTTTGAAGACAAATCAAAGATACTCTTCAAAGCATCAAATCACAAAATCTTGGTTCGCAATACACATCTAAATTCGTGTTATTGCAAAGCATAAATCTTGGCTTGATTTCACAAATAAATCAAATCACCATATATCAACCAAGGGAACAATCAGAGGATTGTCTTATTCTTTTCAAAGAATACTTTAGACAAAGATTTTACCTGGTCATATATTTAATAAAACCATATATTTGTACACGTGTGCTTGTTTAATTTCAGGTGCTCAAAATTGTGTCTATAAATTTCTAGCGACTCCAATGGGAAAATCTCTACCTTTCATCTCTTCCTTTTAAAAAAGAATTTTCAATAAACTCTCAATGGCAATTAGGAGGAACATGATCATCATTGTCGCTTCCAAAAGCAATAAAGCTATTAATTCAAGTCATCGACATACCATTGAAGATTCTTCAACCTTGCTATTGAAAACAAAATCCATTGTCGAGTTGTATACACAAACCAAGCCGACTCTCAAGTTGACATCAACTTTGAATACAAGAGAGGCACGAGATCTAACTCCAAAGATGAAGCTACAAGTAAATCTACTACAAAAGCCAAGTGGGGCGCATGGAATTCTCTTTGGCACTCAAGGTGATTTTGACAATTCACCTATGGATTCTTTTCCAAATCAATCACCAAGTAAGGCTTTGGGTTTTGATATTATGTCAGTGATGACGACCAGGACAACATCATTGGAGGATTATGTGGTTAACTTGACAAAAGTCTTCGAAGGGTTTTCAACTTCACTCAAGGCAAAAGACCACGAGATAGAAAAATTAATGAACAAACTCGAGGACATGAACAAAGGATGCCAAACCTCAGCTCCCAAGGCTTTGCAAGTAGATCAATTAGATGTCATTAAGGATTCTATAATTGGAGCTGGAAGGAATAAACGTGGTATTACTGATGGCATCCTCACCATAAATCAATTGAAAGAACTTAACAATGAAGCCATCACAAACCAAGTAGAAAGCTCAGTTTAACCCTCGTATTCTTATGCAAAGTTGTACGCCCAAAGAATTGACCTACTAAAGATGCCTCTAAGCTATGAACCACCAAAGTTTCAGCAATTCAATGGCAAAGGGAATCCTAAGCAACATATAGCTTACTTTGTGGATACTTGCAATAATATCGAAATTGATGGCGATCTCAAGATATAGCAGTTTGTTCGTTCCTTGAAAGGTAATGCCTTTGAGTGGTGCATTAACTTGCAGTCTGGCTCGATTGATATTTGAGAGTAATTGGAGCATGATTTTCTTAACTGCTTTTACAACACTCGTCATATGGTTAACATGATTAAACTCACCAATGCATGTTCGTGGAAGGGAGACTGTTATCGACTCATTCATGAGTGGAGAGATCTTAGCCTCAACTATAGAGATCGGCTTACCAAAACTTTTGCATTAGACATGTGTATTTAACGAATACATTGGGGGCTACACTATATTTTACAAGACATCAAACTAAAGTCTTTTGAAGAATTGGCTACTCGAGTACATAACATGAAACTTAACATTACGGCGACGTAAAGCTCATTATTGCCTATGCAAGAGCCAAAGAGAAATAAGTCTGAAAGTCGTAGATTCGGAAAGAGCACTCTAAAGATCAAGGGAAAGAAATCATTAGTAGTTAACTCGATTGTCGTAAAGGTACCACCTAGAGTTAAAAGGGTTGATTGTGCAACACCAGCTACTTTTCAAAAGGGTAAAAGAAAAAAACCATCCATGAAATAGCGATAAGAAAAAGTGTATCCATTCCCCAACTTAGACATATCTAGAATGTTGGATAACCTACTTAAGGCAAATCTCATTGAGTTGTCGGAAGGGAAGCACCCTGACGAAGCAAACCAGGTGGACAATCCAAGCTATTACAAATACCATCACTTGATCAGTCATCCCATAGAGAAGTGTGTTATGCTGAAAGACAAGATCATGAGGCTACATGAGAATGGGGATGTCATTTTTTATTATGAAATAGCAGCCTCTAATATCACAATCATGATCAATTTAGAACCATACCAATCATTCCCTAGAATAAGTTTTGGCTCCTTTAAACCTATAAAACTTGGTGTCATTTTGCTTACGAGCTTCACTATATCCTCAAATCAAACTTCATGTATAACCCTTGCACCTAAAGTTGGAAACTTAAAGCCTAATTCATCATAAAATTATGATGATGAAGGATGGACTTTAGTCACGCGTATAAGAGGAAGGAAGAAGCGCATGCAGATGACAAAGCCAACTATAACGATAATCTCGATAGTTAGGAAGCTAATTGATAAGCCGATACACCGAAAATTCGATGAAAACCTGTACCAATCAGAAATGAGGTTCTTCCAGCTTAAAGCTTAAGAAAACTCATTACACTGAATGAATACATGCCAATAAATATAAGAAGGATTGAAAATGTACTTGTGTTTGCTATCATATTGATTAAAAGAAAACTCCTACTGAACCTGGCATGAAGGAAAATCATGATGAATCTTCAAACTTGTCTCATGGTGTATGCACAACAGAGATATCCTTCAACGATGAAGACTTATTACTTAGATCAAAACTCCATAATTGACCTCTTTTCATTAAAGGATATGTTAATAAAAAGATGGTGAATCGTATCTTAGTTGATGATGGCTCGGCGGTCAATATACACCTCTTAAGATTATGAAAGAGCTTGAGATTCCTATGGTTAAACTCTTCCCAAGTCATCCCATGATTCAAAGTTTTAATCAAGGAGAGCAAAATGCTATAGGAAAGATAAGATTTGCGATACACATGAAAGATATGGAATCGAATGCACTTTTCCATATCATAGATGTTAAAACTACTTACAATATGTTACTTGGATGACTATGGATACATGAAAATGGTATCGTCTCCTCAACGCTCCATCAATGTTTTAAGTATTGTTAAGATGAACAAGTAGGAAAAATAGTAGCGGATACCGATCCCTTTGCCATGGCTTAATCTCACTTTGTTGACATAAAGTTGTATTTTAAATCAACTGTGATGGAAAAATTACAATCCCTACCTAACCATCTAGGAGAGGGAAAAGTTGATTCCAAAAGCTCATAAGGGCATAAGTCATCTGCAAATGAAAAAGTGACTCATCCAATGAAAAATAAAGGAAAAGAAAAGGTGGTATAAAACTTTGTTAATAATAAGCTATCATGTAAAGTCATGGTACTTCGATATATCCCAATATCAGCAAGAAAAGAGGGTCAATATTCTTTTACTAAGGATGAAGAGAAGATCAACAAGGGGCTCGAAAACTTGACCTTGTCAGCTACTAATCTCACATTGAACAAGGTCTCAAAACCTTTATTAAAAGGATTTGTTCATCAAACTGAGTTGATGGTTACAAATCGTGAAGGACTCTCTGATAAACGAGCGAAAGGCTTTGATCCCAATGTTTATAAGCTTTTAGCCAAGGCTGGTTATAGTTGTGAGGACATCAATAAGTTAACGAAGGATGGTGATAAGACTCAACTCGAAGGTAAACAAGTTTTCTATAAAGACTAAAAAGGCTTGGAAAGATAAGAAAACTTCTGACAAAACTTTAAGCGTTGGTCTTGGATATGAGTCCTCCACACTGCTGCATGTTTAGATCAATAAAGAAACCTCGTGATACATAAGTGTGGATGAAGTGAAGGAAAAATAACAAAGTCAACCTACACCTCTTAGAGCTTTAATTTGGGATCGTCTCAGTAGGACTACAACTTATGCTTCTATTTTCGTTAGGATTGGAACCCAAAAAAATAGAAGGGCACTAAAACGCACATCAATCTTCGCAAAAATTGGACAATCTGAGTTAAAAGATGACTAACATGTACTCAATCATCAACCAAATTTGATGGACGATTTAAAAGATACTCGTAGCAAAATACCTTCATACATGAAGAGATAATGTGAATGGGTGGTAAGTGCTGAGGCGAAATTGAAAGGGAAAATAGGCATGATAATGATCACAAACCCCTCTAATAAAGAAAACGAAGATAAAATAATGTGTCTCAAATCAAATCACATCACTATTGAAGAAGATGATAATGATGAGCTTATCGTTGAAGAAGATGTTAAGGAAACTCCACCCTTTCTTGAATCAGAAAATAAGCCTACAGTGGATGAGTTTAAAAAGATTAATTTAGAAGCTGTTGAAAACTCACGCCTAACTTTTATCAATACAAACTTATCATATAAAGAAGAAACGAATTACATGGAACTTTTGATGGAGTATCGAGATATCTTCACTTGATCCTATAATGAAATGTTAGGTTTAGACCCAAGGGTTGTTGTCCATCAATTAGCGGTAAAAAATAGGGCTAGACCTATAAAACAAATCTAGTGTCATTTTTGTCTTGAACTCATATCACATATTGAGGTTGAAGTTAACAAACTTATCCAAGCAAGTTTTATTCATAAGGTCAAAATATCCTACATGGATTTCAAATATCGTGCCGGTAAAAAAAAGAATGGTCAAATCCGTGTTTGTATGGATTTTCGAGACCTTGACAATGATTGCCTCAAAGATGACTTTCCACTTCCAATTACCGAGATCATAGTCAACGCTACCACGGGTCATGGAAGATTAACCTTTATGGATGGTTCATTTGGCTATAATCAAATTTGAATGACACCCGTAGATGAGGAGAAGACGACCTTTTAGACTATGAAAGGGATATAATGTTATAAGGTTATGCCTTTTAGCTTAAAGAATACAAGTGCCACTTATCAAAGGGCGATGCAAAAGCTTTTTTATGATATGCTTCACCAACATGTTGAATGCTATGTTGATGACCTTATGGTGAGATCAAAAGAAGGAAAATTATTTGCAAGATCTTTGTGTGGTATTTGAATAGTTACATCGATTCCAACTAAAAATAAACCCATTAAAATGCGTATTTGGTGTGTCCTCAGGCAAATTCCTAGGGTTTATAGTTCGACATCAAGGAATTGAGATTGACCGATCTAAGACCGATGTCATTCTAAAAATGTCGAAGCCAAGAAACATGCACAAGTTGAATAGTCTCCAATGAAAGTTGGCCTATATACGAAGATTCATTTCTAACTTAGTAGGTCGATGTCAACCATTCACCCATTTAATGAAAAAGGATATGTCATTTTATTGGAATGAAGTTTGTACTAATGCCTTCAACAAGATTAAAAAGTACTTGCTGAATCCATTTGTCCTTCAAACACTAGTACCAGGAAAACCACTTATCCTATATATTACGGCTCAAATACATTCCTTGAGAGTGTTATTGGCACAACAAAATGATGAAGGCAAGGAAAGTGCTCTCTACTACCTTAGTAAGACATTAAATGGGGTTGAACTGAATTATTCTCCAATAGAGAAAACATGTCTAGAATTAATGTTTGCAATAAAGAAGTTAAGACATTACCTCCAAGCGCTTTCAATATGACTAATCTCCCAAGCTGACCCTCTCAAGTACATCATCTCAAAACTGGTACTATCAGGAAGATTGACAAAATGGGCTTTATTGTTTCAATAATTTAAAATTACCTACGTCTCATAAAAGGCGATCAAGGAGAAAACACTAGCTGATTTTCTCATTGATCATCATATTCCTGATGAATGGAAGTACTCTAAAGACTTGCTTGATGAGGATGTTTTGTTTATTGAAATATCGGTACCATGAAAAATGTTCTTTGAAAGTACAACATAAAAAGTAGAGCTGAAGCTAGGGTAATATTCATCACACCAGAATGAGATGTCTTGCCTTTCTCCTTTTCACTTACTGAATGTTGTTTCAATAACATGGTCAAATATCAAGCCTTGATTCTTGGGTTAGAAATGACAATGAATATAAAGATGCCTCACCTTAAAGTTTTTTGGGATTCTCAGTTAGTCATTAGACAACTCCTCTCACTTTATAAAGTCAAGAAGCCATAATTCATCCCATATCACAAGTATGCATTAAAACTAATACACATCACCTGATTGTGTCACTTTAGAACATGTACCATGAAAAAACAATAAGCAAGTCGATGCCTTAACAAATCTAACGTCAAAATTAGCACCATATAGTGAGGAAATAAAAGTCTTTATATGTCAAAGATGGGCCATTCCACCAATAACTCATGACATAGAAGAGGAAGAACAAGTGGGTGTAGTTTCTATCCACGAGATTGAAAAAGAAGACTGGCGTCAGCCATTTATCGACTACTTGAGACATGAAAGCTACCTAAAAACCTACGCCATAAAACAAAGGTGAGGTGAAGAGTTTCTTGCTTTATATACTTCTAAGACACTCTTTATAAATGCTCTTTTGATGGAATCTTTTTGCGTTGTCTCGGAGAAGAAGCTACAAAAATACTAGAAGAAACTCACTCAGAGATCTATGAAGCACCCCAATCAGGTCCTAAACTTCACTTCCAGAAAAAAAAAATGAGGGTACTAACGACCCACAATGGTGAAAGATTGCATAGACTATGGTAGAAAATGTCAATGTTGTCAATTGCATGCTAATTTGATCCACCAACCACTTAAGCCTTTACATTTGATAGTTGTCTTTTGGCCTTTATCAACTTGGGGACTTGATATGGTAGGACCATTGCTGAAAAGCTCTAGGGTGTATCTTTATATATTGACCGCAATATATTACTTTTTAAAATGGGTAGAAGTTACAGCATTAAAAAAGATAAAAAAAAAAAAGAGATAGTTGTAAACTTCATTCGGACAAACATCATATACTGTTATGGGATACCAAGACATATCATAACTGATAATGGAAAGGAGTTCTACAATATAGTCATGAACAAATTGTATGCACAGTTTGATTTCAAACAACATAACTCTTCTATGTACAATGCTCCAGCTAATGGCTTGGCAGAAGCTTTAACAAGACATTATGCAATATTTCTCAAGAAAGTAATGAATCAGAGATAGGTCTAAAGAAGGATTGGCATGATAGAATTGGAGAGGCATTATGGGCTTATCGTACTACATTCTGAATGTCGACTTAAGCTGCTCCATATTCCTTGATATATGGGGTTGAAGTTGTTCTTCTATTAGAATGTCAAATTCCATCTTTAAAAATTGCGATTCAAAAAGGAATTTCCAATAAAGATAATGTTCGTCTACGCCTCAAAGAGCTTGAAGCTTTAAATGAATAGCGTATTGAGGCACAACAACTATTAAAATGTTATCAAGCACAACTTTGTAGAGCTTTCAACAAGAAGGTGTGACCACGCTCATTCTAAGAAGGAGATCTTGTCTTGGAAGTACGACGCCCGATAATCATGTCAAAACTCATGGGCAACAAGTTCATCTCTAAATGGGATGGCCCTTATGTGGTTTAAGAAGTCTACATCAACGGAGCTTACAAAATTATCAATGAGAATGGATTGAGGATTAGGCCTATCAACGATAAATTCTTAAAAAGATACTATACTTGAAATCTGATATAGCTCCTAGCCCGCATGGGCTAAAACTGTGAAAGGCACACACAAAAATAAACTATGTTATGACTTAATCCTTATCCATAGATGTACATTGGCAACTTGGAATTCATTTTGAGTATAGTCATGCAAAAAAAAAAAAAACTCTTTAACAAAAAAAATTCTTTTGAACTACGTTGTGACTTGATCCTTTATCCATAAAGGTATGTAGGCAACTTAAAAATTATTCTAAGTACAGTCATATCATCCTTTAAAGCTATTCGATCCAATACGATTGTTCACATGAAAAAAAGGGATAAATAAACCTTAAAACATAATTCATAACATGGAAATTTAGATAACAAGACACGAGTGAAGGCAAAATATAGACTTTATTAATAGAAAGAAGAATTCTATTACATAAAGTATGTATTCTCAACATAAAGTCATAAGCTAGTGTTACCAAAATAAATAAATAAAAAAGGCGTTCCAAAGCATAAGAAACCATCAGCATACTACGGTTTCCAGCTATATTCTTCTAACTCCTTTTGTTTGGTCTCCAACAATCCTTTTAATTTTTGAAGAATGACTATATCAGTTTCACTTATCATATGGGAGACGATAATGTGGTGATCTCTGCTCGAATGTTGGAGGTGATGATTTTTCTCCTAGAAAGCTTTTCATCATATGCCTTATTAGATGACTCTAACTCGGTCTTTTCGCTCTGCAGCTTCATCAGTTGATCCTCTATTTTTGTTATCTCAGCGAGAGTGGTGGAAATAGATCTAGATACCTCTTCTTCAAAAGCTTCCAAATTTTTAAGTTGCACTTCAAGCTTTTCAACGTTTAAAGCTTGTTACACTAATGTCATCATAGAAGATAGTGAAGATTCTAAGTGATAAGATTTTTAGCATCTTCAATCACCTCCGTCATCATCCTTCTGATAGAGGAGCAATCAACCTTTATATCTCCTATGGAGTAGAGGATCTTCTCAACTTCACCAGGTAAGTTAGGAATATAATGGATCGGTGTACGAATAATCTTATTTTTGATGCTCTCCCTATACTCAATAGCAAATTCAGATCTTATCTCACCTATTATATCATCAGCATAATACCTAGTAACTCTCGAAGGCTCAAAGGCAGCAGTAGGTCCAAGATTACACAAGTTAGTCCCTATATTAAAGATCGGTAGAGGTGGTGTTATAGATCGATGATTAGAGTACTCATATGGTAAGCTAGATGAAGGATGAGAGTTTTCAATCCCAGCAGCTAAAATATCAAAAGGATTAGGGCTAGCAACAAAAGCGACATTCATTTCAGGCCTAATATACATATCAAAGTCATTCCCCAAGTTTTGTTGACCAAGTTGAAACAAAAAAAAATAAAAAAAATAAAGGTTAATATATACCAAGTAGCATGAATTGAAGAATAAAGAAAGGGTCAAACCAATTCATCAACATTGTTTGGCATGATTGATGTATTAGGGACTCCGTAAAAAAAACCCGGTCTGCAAAGAATGAACACTTTCTTGGTACGTTTTAAACATTTTCAATGATGATCACTGTCTTCATGTTCACTGTCCTCAACATTTAAAATTGCTTCAACATTGTCTTCCTTTTCCTGCTGCACACATATCATTGCGAGCATCTTAGTAATAAAAAGGAATTAATAAGACGTGTAAAAAAAAGATAAGTATTCATTTACCAATTGTAGAGAAAAGGATTGTGCACTCATTTCTTTTGCCCCTGAGGAGTTAATGGATTTCTTCTTAAGATGAACTTTTAAAGCACTCATTCCCTTTATACTAGGAATCATAAGTGGTGTCTTTTGTATACGGGTACGTGCTTGGGCACCATCCTTCTTGTCTAAATCAACATCAATTACCTGTTTATATCTTTTATGGGTAGGGAAAATTCTATTCTTCTTTGTTAAGATAGGGTCATTCTTCTTTTCTTTTGCCTTTTAAGATATTGTAGCAACATTAACAAGACTTTTGAGAATGATTTTCATCTCTGGAAGACAAACTTTGGACGACTTTGGAATCCACCAGTCCATTTAGCGTTAGTCACCAAAGGAAGTTCAGCGCTTAGGGCAATGGAAGCTTGCATTGAGAATATGTTGAATTTGGTAAAACTATGCCAAAGTTGAAATGCATCTTCCAAGGTTGGAACCCTAGTTCTCCTTCTAAAGTCACGGGGAATATGTTGACAAAATCCAAACTATTTACTGAATCCATTAGGACAATAGGGCTCAATAACAGAAGTATCATCATAACAAAGAGTCAAATAACCATATCGAATAAACATAAAATAGTCACTCTTGAGGATTGATAAGTTGTCATCATTACGCAAGACAACAACTTTGGCCAGAGAAAGTAATGCAGGAGATATGATTCTCTTTGGATTTCTGAAAAGAGCACTAGCTTGAGATTCATTGAAATGTTTTGTTAACCCAACGCCGATATATTTTGTCATCTTAACTAACTTGGCAAGGTTAATGGTTGTTTGATGGTTGCAAACTTTTCTACAAGCCAACTACTGAGAAAATGAATAGGAAAATGGATGTCTCGTGCAATCACATCTAATACAAATTGAACTTCCTTTAGACCTTTAAAGATACTTGCTAAAATTGGTATCCCAAGAGAGAATTGCCTTCCAGTCACCATCATAGATGCTACTTTGAAAGTACCAGGACGAATGAAACCAACATCTTTTCTAGGAAATGTAAATTTACATGGCCAATATGAAAAAAGCTACTAAATAAACTTCGTCTTGAATGTGAGAAGGGATATTATACTCTTTAAAAGGATGAATGAATTTGCCAGAGTGAATGCGAGACTTATCAATTAAGCCAGATGGATAAGTAATCTTATTAGATTTGCTAGACTTACCCATAGAGAAAGACACTTTGTATCTTAAGTCATCTCGGAATAAAAAATTACCCAACCTTGAAGAGTCATTACATAATCACCATCAACGGTCTCACACTTTTTATAAAAGGAAATAAATAGGTACTTGCAGCTTTTTGGAAAACAAATGTCCTTTTTTACCAGCTTCATTAAGTTCATTAGCAGAAGGGATGGCTTCATCATAAAAAGTGTTGAAAATAGAAAGGCTACATGATTTCAATTCCTAAAGTGATATAGACCCCTCACCATTCGGAGTAGGTAGCATGTTAGTAGTGGGATTTCAATGGTTGTGAAAAGAAATGATAACATTCATCTGACAGTCATATGTAAAAAGGGATGCACAAATGATGTCTTGAACATGCGCCCTCTCAAGGATCGGCTTGTAGTGTCTCAAAATATCTTCTGCCCATTCCCAATACTTAGGAGTATACTCAAATGCATCAGAGATTGGAAAATAATCCTTACAAGTAGCATCTCCATCACGTATACGATAGTCTAATGGTGGCAGATTAGCTAGAAAAGTTATTGAATGTGGAAATGAGAATTGAAGTTATAAAACTGATTAAGGCAAACCGTCATGACCATAAAGTTCATAAGAAGTCTCCAATGACCATGAAGTTAAATGCTTGATGCTTTCGGAATGCCACTTCTTAGCAAATAGACCGACAACGAGTTCGTATATGCGAAGGCTTGTCCTCTGATACTTGTCTTCAATTACCAAGAACCTTTTAGAAGAAGAAGAAGAAGAAGAAGAATTCCTGAAAGTCACCATCTAAAAAACAATATAGTGCGTATTAGGTGCATATTTAAAAGAAGGGATAGGGAACAAGATTATAAATCCCATGATATTTATATGTCCTAAAGATAATAATAAAAAAAGGAGGGTAAGAGATTACCTTGAGAAAAAGCCAAAAACGAGTGATGAGGTTATGAATTGCCAAAACCAATATATACCGATGGGTCATAATAAAAAAAATTTAACAACCATGACCGTTAAGAAAAAAAAAGACTCTTTAAGCACCAAGCCTTGTGAAACATTACAGTAAGACAATTTAAATCACCAAATAAACTCGCATAAAGTTAACCTACATCTAAATTCCAAAGAATGTTAAAGAAAATTAAGTTATAATCCAACACGGGACAAATACTTATATCATTGAGATATGATCCATTCATTGAACATGAACAAGTCACAAAGTTATTCAAGTGGAGAAAGCCTTGCAAAATGTAAAAAAATAAAATGCTAATATGGTTGAGAAGCTGCAGGAAGAATTTATAAGACTGTCCGAGTGAACGACATTGATTTCTGATGCAAATAAGAAGGAAAAACACTTGCGAAAGCTCTTTTATTTATAAGGCTGAAATGGTGGGATTGCTTTGGCCTTCATGTCTAATGAATTATAGAGTTGTGGGAGAAGTAGCCTTGAACTCGCAATGTTTGCAGAAATAATCTAGAACTGAGAGAACACATCATAATCTATCAATTCAGGGCTGAGAATATACCATAATTTATGGTAGTAATGATTAGGGAGTATTGGTGACAAGGATGGTGAATCTCTTGCGGCAACTTCAGCCATGGATATGCCTGATGAACAAGGAATTTGCAATTCTGAACCACTGGTTGGAAGATCATGTATATTCACACATAAAGCCTAAGAAACTGTGTGAATAAGACCAGTTCACAGACTAAAACAGCAAACTTGAATTTCTGCTACGGTTGGTTTGTAAGCATAAATGACATCTAAGTTGAGGTTTTGCAATGCTGACAACGGCAAGAAGAATGATTAAATGGAATCTATCTACAACAAACATTTCATCCAACTTCAGTCTTTGATGAGGCTCTACACATAAATCATGTGGAATCTGTCTACAACAGATGATACATCCAATTTTATGGGCTTTTAAATCTGTCCACAACTCAGAATTGTGTTCTACATACATACAAAAACAAAACAAAAGAAAACTTGCAGTTGTAAAACAAATACTGAAGAGCCATGCATACGTGCTAAGACCATCGCTGATGTTGGACTGCTATGTGGAAGGTGCACTGCTACAAGGGGTGTAGCTCAACTGGTTAAGCTCTGGGTTTACTTTCTAGATGTCACAAGTTCGAGTCTTACAAATTTTAGGGTCACTGTAGACTTACATGGTCGTTAACTTCAGGGCCCGTAGGATTAATCGAGGTGCGCACAAACTGGCCCAAACATCCACATTAATAAAAAAAAAAAAAAACAAAGTACTACTAAGTTGAGGCTGCACCATTAATCGAATTCGAATTTAAGCAGTGCCACACTCCGTTTAATGATATCACCAAGTAATCACCTGACCCAACATGATTCTGCTTGACCTTTGGCTGACCAATTCTGTCCATAGATGCTAACCATACCCAACAACACTTGACAATCTTCACGAAGCAGCCAAAAAGTTCGATATTGATTTTGAGGTGAGACGTTTGGTTGCTAGGTTGAGGCTGCACGGTTAATAAAAGAGCAGTAGGAAGGGCTGCGTGGTTGGTAACAAGAAAGGGGCAATGTAATGCTCTTTTATAACCACCCCAGGAATCCTTTCCTAATCTAAACTCTGTGAGAGCAAAGTCGGCAAAAAAAGAAGAAGAAAAAACAAAAAGCAATTCATTTCCTCATTTGGAACAGGTACACGGGGAAGTCAAATTTTGTTTTCCTGTTCAAAGCATAGTACTGACAAAAGCAAAAAGGAACAATTGCAATAGTTCCTCTTCTGTGAGGAAATATTGTTATCAAAAATTTTCTATCATTCAAATTTCATCATATGTTGTTTTTATTTTATTTTATTTTAAAAGAATAAAATAAAATTAAAATAATAACATAAAAAATAAATAAATCTTCATATATTTCTTGGCGAATAAAAAAGTTGACATTTGAGATGGATATTCAATATATCTTGTCAAAAATGCAAGATCTCTTCAATAAAAATCAAACAATAAAATCACATCATGTGGCATTGGAAAAGAACTTGGGAACTCCTACAAACCTCTTATAAAGGATCTCAACAAAGAAAAAAAAAGAGAAGAATTTTTAGAGATACAAATTTCCTTCAAGACAAGTTCTTCAAATAAGGAAGCTCTCTTTTCAAGCAAGGAAAATCTCTCAAAAGTTTTCAAGCCTCCTTCGTCTATGCTTGAAATCTATAAAGAATGAAGCTTCATTGGATCAAGCTTAAATGTCCCATAAAAGTTCTTCAACAACACTTTGAAGACAAATTAAAGGTACTCTTCAAAGCATCAAATCACCAAATCTCACTTCGCAATACACATTTAAATTCATATTCTTGCAAAACATAAATTTTGGCTTGATTTTACAAATAAATCAAGTCATCATATATCAAATTCAAAGGAAAAATCAGAGAATTGTCTTGTTCTTTCAAAGAATACTTTAGATAGCGATTATATTCGATCATATATTTAATAAAATTATATACATGTATGCTTGTTTAATTTCAGATACTTAAAATTTTGTTTATAGTGTGTGTCTATGGATCCATTATCTAGAATTGAACATTCTTCTTATATAGATTAAACGATTCTCAACTCTCTTTTTTTTTAACAATTATTGCCCCTTTAAATTTTATTTTTTACGTGATACAAAAAATTAATTTTATATTTTTTAATTAATCAAAATCAAATATATTCAAACTTAAAAATAGAAACACACATGATATTAAATACTATAATATATATATATATATATATATATATATATTAAATTAAAAGAAATAATATTTGATTGATTTTGTTTACCTGGATTTTAAAAATTTATGAAGTGTGAATTATATAAAAAAAAAACCCTAAAACTACTATAAAATTACAATGACTATCCAAAAGTTTAAAAATATTATAAAACATTACCTGAATATTACAAAAACCTCCATTTGTGTCCAAATTAAACAATAATCTTAAATCATTCCCTTAAAATTAAAATCGAAGTGGATAAATGTATAGGTATCAAACCTGATCTGGGGGTTGACCTGACCAAGGGGCGAAGTCCTGAGTTTCATGGGTCAACTTGGAAAAATTAAAAAATATATATTTAAAGTTTTAATATTTCATATAAAAAAATTAAGAAAAATTCATATGAATACAGGTTATACATGTTGTAAATAATGAAGTTTGAAAGAATATTTTTTTAAAAAAAATTATCACACATTGAAATGATACTATATTATGCTTTTAAGTTGAAGTATTTAAATCAAAAAAGTTTTTTTTATCTCACATTAAAATAACATAATTTTTTTCTTGTAAACATAAAGTATATATACTAAAAGACTTCAAATCTCATATTGAAAAAATAATTTCTTTCTTGTGAACATAGAGTATATATATTAAAGGGCTTCAAATACTATATTGAAAAGATATTATGCTATCATTTTAAATTGAAGTATTTAAATCAAAAAGTTTTTTATCCTACATTGAAAAAACATAACCTTTTTTTTATGAACATATACTATATATACGAAAGGGTTTCAAATCCTATATTGAAAAAACATAACTTTTTTCTTATGAACATAGAGTATATATACGAATTCTACATTGAAAAGATATTATGTTATCCTTTTAAGTTGAAGTATTGAAACCAAAAAGTTTTTTTATCCTACATTGAAAAAACATAAATTTTTTCTTGTAAATATAGAATATATATATGAAAAGGTTTTAAATCACATATTGAAAAAATAATTTTTTTCTTGGGAACATAGAGTATTACACAATATACTAAAAGGGCTCAGTGCCTCTATTACTATTTACATAGACACAAAGCGTTGTGGATTGGAGCAGTGTAATAGCAGCTTAGCCCTTAACACAAAGAGTTGCAAGAGCAGCAGGGGAGGGATGTTGTTGTCTTTTTCACTGGGGTGCGTTTGACATTGAAGAGTTTGGTTAGGGGAGCAAATGGTCAGCATAAGTTTTGGTGGGGCTACAGGCTATAGGGAGCGGGCACCTGGCGCTGCCCATGCAAGGACAACTGGCACCGAGGCTGCCCGGCCCCGAGCGCCACATGGTGCATGGGCGGCCATGCCCTTGCGCAGGGCAGATTGAGCGCCACCTGGCGCTTGGGCTACTCCATTGTGCGAGGCAGACCCCAGCGCCACCTAGGATTGAGGCACACAGCCACGCCCAACCCCAATGGAGGTTAGACGTGTCCACGCCCACCCCAAAGTTAGGTCTGGACATGTCTACGCCAAACCACATGTGTTAATATAATAATGTGTGTTATAAATATTATTTTTTTCTCTTATAATTTAAAGTGTTCAGATAAAAAATAGTATTATTTGTGTTATAAATATTATTATTTTTATTATAACTCAAAGTATTGATATAAAAAATATTATTATGTGTTGTCATCATCCTTGAAATTCTTAATATAATTATTTATGTTATTAATATAATTATTTATGTTATAAATATTATTATTTTTATTATAATTCTAAATATTCATATAAAAAATGATATTATTTGTGTTATAAATATTATTATTTTTATTATAATTAATAAAATAATTAATAAATTTTAAAAAATAATTATTATTAATATTAAAAAGATATTATTTTTTTATATTATAAATTTTTACAGTAGCTTTTATGAAAATAAAAAGTGAGTCCGCGGCATCCAATTAATATATATTAAAGAATTTCAAAACTCAAATTAAAAAACTAAAAAAAATATAAAAATAAAATATAAAAAAAAAACTACATTTAAAAAGAATTATATCTCATCCTGATTCATCACGACCAGTGTTGACTCATTTAATAACTGTAGATAAATATCTATCTTGGTTTGTTTGGTACTATACTGTGTACGAGAACAAGTACATAGAAGATGCAGGCAGCAGCCACGTGTCAGCCATGACAATTCTCTCGTTGCCACCTCTTCCCTTCTCCTCTTCTCTGCTCTACTTATCACTGGTTACGATTTCCGACTCGCCCGCCTCTCCCTTTACGTGTCTGTCTTTGGCTCTCTCTTTCTCTCCAAAAGGATTCTATCTTTCAGTGCTGCCTCACTCGATTACTTTGATTTCATTTGAGTAAGTCTCTCCCCCTCTCCCTCTTTCTTCATTACTTTGATTTCATTTCTGAGTAAGTCTCTCTCGCCCCCCCCCCCCTCTTCATGTACTTGTGGGTTCTTTTGAATGTTTTTACCTTTCCTTTATTGCTTCTTGAATACTGGTGCTGCAACTTGAGAAACTGCATGCACCTACATTTTCCAATTATCTCAATTTCCCTTTTGAAAGAGCTGGGCAGATGTGTTTTTGGTTTCAGCTGTTTTTTTCT
>Ga0325404_1002867_pt1 | contig 18425 bp, 7 predicted proteins | sample PopdelMetagenome_18_FD_205664 | JGI IMG/M metagenome (GOLD analysis project Ga0325404, IMG submission 205664) | Populus deltoides microbial communities from Bellville, Georgia, United States - Xylem-Control-R1 | ecosystem: Host-associated > Plants > Phyllosphere > Stem > Wood/Secondary xylem... | reverse complement strand
AATATTTATAATTTAATAAATAAATAAAAACATACCACACCAACTATTTATATAAAAGTAAAAACAAACATAACCATAAGAATCCAAAACTAAATAGAAAAAGTAATTAAAATTAAAAATTAACTAGAAAAATAATTAAAATAACAAAAATAATATTTTCAAGGTTTGATATGAAAGCCGTTCAAACATCGGCTGGTTAAAACAACTGACATTTCTGCAAAACTAGGCTTGTAAAATCTCCTAATTAAATAGCGATCCAACATTCAAATTAAAAATTATAGATCTTTTGGTTAGACTATGTTTTTGACGTGTTCAAGCTTTTTTACGGGTTTTACCTTGTTTATTTGATCCATAAAGATAATTGTAACACATTCCATGTTAATATGAGTTTAAAAGAATCACAAGAGAGTTCAAAGATTTTGTAACAACATTTCTTGTAAAACTAATCTCGTTTTCTTTTCAGAGTTGCATAACTTATTGCTATTACTTTATTAAGGTCTCCCTTAACAAAACAATAAACTAGAGATAAATGAGAGATATAGAAGAAAAAGAGATATAGATTGATAAGAACTAGAGAGAATAGAAAGAATATGTAGTAACTATAAATCTGAACTTTTTTATTGCCTGAACTATTACCCCTTGTTTACCATGTATATATACAGGATTTTATTCTTATACTAACTATAACTATATTCAAGTCTACTGACTCTAAATACTTCCTTAACTAACTTAATTACATTTTTAACTAATCATCACTTTCATCCATCAAAATTCCCACCAAACTAACTGTAAATCTTTCAATGTTGTTGCTTTTTGTTGCTCTCCTTCCAGCCTTTATCGTGTCATCTAGTTTATAACAATACTCCTCTTTTCAATAGATTCTTGTTCCTAGTAATCTATGAAAAATCTAGAAATTTTTTATGAAGAGCTTTTTAAAAATGGTAAAAAGTCTTTGGTGATGGTTGACCTGATTGTTAATATATGCTACACATGAGAGAGCAATTCTTAAACTGAATAGGCTCCTTTTGGACATGGCATCATTTAATTCATCTCGCCACTTGGCTTGTTCAAATGTTTATATTAGTGTTGCTAGCTTGAGGATCTTGAGCATTGACTTGATATCTTCCCTGAGCCTATTGATAAAACTGAAAACATAATAGGATTTAGGCAATGAAGGGTTTAAGGAATTCACTAGGGACTTAAGCTCCTTAAACCTCTTAACATATTCTTCCAAGCCTATATCTTACAAAAGCTTGTTAAATTCTTCCACAACATCTTCTTTATTGCTAAATCTTCAACAGATGTCCTTAGAAAATTCATCCTTCATACCAAATCTTGACTTTTCCTTCCATATATAATAAGGTTATCTCTACCTATTGATGTACTAGTAAAGTTCATTTTAAAGAACTTCTAACACTTCCTTACCTGATCCCTTGGAATATTTCCCCTAAAAAGTTGGTAAGTCAATTCTTGGTAAGGCTACATTGTATCACATTTTCTAAACTTCTTGATTTCTTCTAACATCTTCACGATCACAACCTCTAGGAGTGGGAATCACTCTATTAGAATTGGAGTTATTTACTTCTTCCTTCTTGGTTGTTTCTTGACTTCCTCTAATATCTATAAGATTACAACTTCTAAGAGTGGGAATCACTCTATTAGAATTAAAGTTATTTACTCCTTCATTCTCAACTATTTGATTAGCCATGAAAGATTTCAATGTAACCATTAATGATTCTATTTACAGATTGGTTTGCTTCTGGTTTTTAACAATAGTTTTTTTGTTAAGCTCTTTATGAATGCCTTGCATTTGCTCTTCCATCCTTTTGCAGTGTTCCTCTAAGTTTTTGTTTTGTCAATCTCCATCATTGTTGATTATTGAGAATATATGAGCTCTAATGGTCTTGGATCTAGTTATGATATCAATTGTCAAAATCTCCCTTAACAAAACAAGAAACTAGAGAGAAATGAAAGATATAAAAGAAAATGAGATATAGATTAAAAAGAACTAAAGAGAATAGAGAGAATATTCAGTAACTATAAATCTAAACTTTCTTATTGCCTGAACTATTACCCCTTGGTTACCATGCATATATACAAGCTTTTATTCTTCTATTAAATGTAACTATATTCAAGCTTAATGACTCTAACTACTTCCTTAACTAACTAAACTACTTTTCTAATTGACTAACTACTAATAGTAACTTCTAGCTAACAAAATTCCTGTCAAACTAATTGTAAATCTTTCAATTTTATTGTTGCTTTATTTTGCTCTTTTTTTAGCCTTCATCATGTCCTCTAGTTCATATTATAATTAAATTTATACTTAAAGACCCAACCAAAGCCTCAGTTTACAAACTGACATGTAGCCAAGTGCTAATACGAGTCAGTGATGAATTTTTTTTTTCTAACTGAACCCTGAACAACAATAAAAACTAAAGGATAGAAGAGGAAGAAGGACATAAGGCAATAGTTATGAGACTAACCAAAATTAAAATAATGATAGAAATCAGAGGAATATTTTTTCTCTATAAAAACATGAATAATTGCTAATTGTGTAACTCATGGACTCATATTGAACATATATGCTTATAACAATATAGTCATTATTTTTCTTGTTTCATGGCATCTTGACGTAGCTACATTTCACCATATTACTCTAGAAATTACCAATCTTAAACACTTGGATACTTACTAGTTAAGACCCTCAGAATTTGTTTGTTGACAGCAATAAGGGAATTCAAATTGAAAGCATTGCTGTTACACGATTACACGCACCATTATGTTCGTTTGAACTTTAAAATATCTTACATGTTCTAGAAATTATTAAACTATAAATTTTAGGGGGCAAAACTTGTTCATGAAAATTACAGAAACCTAATTTTTTACCCTTGATTTTTCTATATTTCAAATAAAAAATATAAAAATTCAAAAAATGTGTTTTTCAGTAAATTTAGTCAATTTTAATCATTTTGGTTGTTTTTTCATTTTTATGAAGTTTTTATGGTTAGAAATAATCATAATGATACGCATACATACATACGTACATACGTGTATGTGTGTGTGTTTGTACGAAAATAAAAAAGTACACAAAAAAATTAGCTGGGGTTGAAATCAAACTAATAATTGAGTACAATAGGTCAAAAATGAGTTTGAGAAATTTTAATATGTAATTAAGGTTTGAATTGAAAAAGAAATTAAAAAAAAGTGCTTGACTTGATTTAATTTGGCAACATGAAAAGGTAAAAATATGTTTCTCTAGTATGTTAGCCACAATTATGATGTGAAGAATCAATTTTTACCTTCTTGAATCCATCCAAAATTAAAAAAAAAACATACTCTCAACCAACATTTTCAACACCTTAAATATAGCCTTTTCATATTTGTTAAAAATCTAGCTTTTGATTCTCTCCTCACAAATCAATGGAAAAGATATTAATCACATCACATGAGCTAAAATCTAGCTCAAGTTCATTAAATCAATTTTTAAAAATCAAGGAATTGATAATTATTATATAGAGAAATTCGAAGCTAAAACACTATCCTATAAAAGCTACCATTAGACATATGACCAAGGTAGAACCACCTTTTACTTGACAAAAACCCATCTATTACCTTTTCTCACATAGATTGTCTAAGCCCTCATCTTCTTTCCTAAATTAAACTAAACAAAACCCTTCCTCGTTCACTATAGCATCCTTACCCATTATGTAAATAACCAGCCATATAAATGATCCTTTCCCTTAAAAATAACCAAGTCCCTTTATACTCTAGAGGAACCCAGTAGCCTTTTAGACAACAATTTCTCTCGTTCATTTTTTTTTTCTTTCCGGCTTTTTTCTTCTCCACTTAGCCTCACAATCTCTCTCATCCTATTCCCCTCTCAACTGTGAGTTATTGTAATCTAAACATCATCAACCATGCTAGAAACCCTAAAAATATCGATCGTTCATCTTCATTTTCCACACTACCATAATAGCACCACACACAGTGCCTCTCCCTTATAAGTCCTTAACCGATGGTTACACGCTGCCACCATCATAGACCCAAGACAACAACCATCTTCCATACAATGCCAATAACATCCTCATCTCTTCTTAATTGAGACCCATCTCATTCTTTATCTCTTCATATGGAATAAAACAATCCATCACCACTACCCGATTAACTACCATAGTCTAACCACATCACCAAACGACAATCAATAGACAATAAAGAGAGATGGAAAGGAATAAACTAGTAGAGAGAGAATCGAGAAGAAGAAGAAGAAATGAGGAAATAAAACCAAAAATTTACTTGTGTGGATTTTCTTATTGTATCTAATAGTGATACTTACCACTGATATAGGAAAAAAAGAAGAGGATAAGCCATTTTTTATCCACCAGGTTTTGACTTTTCGACAATGATGTCATGTGGTTCCATATGTTGACAATGGTGGTGGCACATGGCAACCACTTGTTGCCATGTTTTCCTTTAATTCCAATAGTTATTCCACCTTGTTCTGACCATTCTTTAGCCTCTTCCAGAAGGCCTACTTTGAATTTTGGAAAATATTTTTATGTTTCTGTGGTGATCATTGTTTGATTATATGATGAAATTATGAAAGTGTGAGAATATTGTGTAATTAGGTTAGTAAAATGATCATTATTAAAAAAAAAAAAAGGTTAGTAAAGTGATGTTATGTTTATGGGGGTTATGAGTAGTGAAATGACATTCTGTGTGTGGGTGAATAATTTTTGTAGTATGTGTTAGATAAACTAATAAATAAAAAAATAATGCCGAAAAAAAGTGATCATCTTATTTTATCTTTTCTTTTAATTCGCATTATGGCTAAGTCCTTCTAAAAAATTATTTTTTCATTGTAAAAAAAAAGCATTTGTCTTTCTAGTTTTTTTGTTTACAAAAACAAAAAAGAAAAAGAAAGGATTAAAAATATTTTTTACATTTTACCATTTGATAAAAAAAATTACTTTTTTAGCATTTTCATAAATACAAATTTAAAAAATACAAAAAGAATATTTTGCATGCATTTTGGACTTTATAACATGTTTGTTGTTACTCAATTTTGGACCCCACGTGTTGGAGACGGTGTATACCTCTTTTGAACAGAGTGTAGGAGTTTAGCTCATATTCGCCAGAAGATTGATAAAAGCACAGAAAGAAATATTTTGTTTTTTTGAAACCTTGTTTGAGCTGTTTTCTGCTCTTTTTAACCTTCCCTTTTACTACCAAAATCATCAGGTTCTCTTAGGTTGATCAGGAGTCTTCATAATGCTAAATTTGTTCTTTTCTTATCTGGTCTTTAAGGTTGAATAAATCCCTCAGAATTTGCACTAAAAAATGGTTCTGCTGCTGTCGTAATTTTTTGTTCCAACTTAGGCTCTGATTCTGACCTAGTTTCGTACGATATCTGACCATCCTAGGTATATTCTATAACTCATTACATGTTGAAAAATTGACGTACACCTTTATTAGGTCCTAGGGATCATTGTTCTTAGAGCAAATTCTCAGTCAGATTTGGATGCTCAGTATTGTCAGATCAAGAACCTTTTTGACCAACTAGATTACTACCAGTTTCTGTTATGTAAAAAGATTTTATCTCACTTCGACTCCTTCATCAAAGTTGTAGTCCTAGACGTGTAAATGAATTTGGGCTTTCAAATCACTTGATTTCGATATCAGAGGCCTAAGATGTTCCCGTTTGAATATCTAACGTGAAGGCAGAGAATTCTGCCGCGAGAAGGATATTGAACCGAGTCTGCACTAAAGAAACTCTATTTTTGGCCTAGTTTTTGTGATTTTCATTCTTAATTCATACTCTCAGTCATATCAGGATTCTCGGCATTCGTCAGTTTTTGAGTTAGACCTGGAGATTCCTTTTGACCAACTAAATTACTGCCAGTTTCTATTCTGTAAAATGATTTTTTCTCACTTCGACTTCTTCATCAAAGTTTTAGTCCTACACGCGTAGATGAATTTGGGCTTTTGAATCACTTGATTTCGATATCAGAAGCTCAACATATTCTCATTTGAATATCTAACGTGAGGGTAGAAAATTCTGCCGCGGGAAGGATATAGCCCAAGTTCGCGGGGCTGATTCGAAGGATTTTTTTGGACCAAAGACTGAATCGAAAATTGTTAAAATGAGGGATTGAATTGAAGAAGGATATTGAAAGCTGGAGAGGGGGCTGAATCATCATAAATGACAGGATTTTTTCCACACCGAATAAGGAAAATGAGACTTTGCAGCTGCACCCTCCATCTGATTTCTTTCCTTTTTTTCGCTGCAAATTTCCTGCTGGTTTCCATGTTTGTCTTGCTGATTGGAGAGCTTGAGACCACGTTTTTATTGACTCATTTCAAAGGGAGCAGCTGGCCCTATGGAAGGAAAGAAGCCACACCATCCTCTAACTAGGAAAGAAATCAGTGCTGATCACAAAATCAGAATCAAACATTCTGGTTTCCTATTTCTGCTCACCCGAGAATACACCCTAGAGTTAATGTAATATTTGTTTCCTAAGTAAAGCCCTGTATAGGCTATATAGAAGCCTCGGCTGCTGACCTAAAGTGAGGGGGGAAAACGCACAAAGAAAGAGCATAAAAGGGGGCAGAAAGAGAGTAGAAAAGGAGAAAAAAAGAGAGCAGAAAAATAGAAAAGAGAGGCCAGAAAAATAAGAGAAAAACAGAGAGAAAAGAGAAGAGAAGGAAACAGCAAAAGAAAGAGAAGGAAAACGCAAGAGAGGCAGGAGACGGGGAAACCAGTCATTTACCAGCACATAGCTGAAATATTTCGTCCGTTTCAGCATCTCTATTTTCGTCTGTCATTTACCAGCAGCCAAGGAGGCACGCGTGAGCTGTGTCTTTCGGCCTTGGGTTTTATTTTCTGCAAACAGGAGCTGCAGTTTGAAGGAACACGCAAGAGAGGCAGGCGACGGTATTCAAGGAAGCACGCGTGAGCTGTGATATTTTTGGTCCCTGGTTTCATTTTCTGCAAACAGGAACTGCAGGTATAAGCCCCAATCTCTCCTCCTTTGTTATTTTTACACGACCAGGTGCAGCAACTGCAGTGCCATCTCCTTCGCCTGTTTCAGCGCCAGGTAAGTCCATGCATTCTCTTTGCTTTGCATTTTAATTATATGTTACTGTGCAATCTTTTGTGGTTACTGTTCAAGTGAATTATAATTCACTTGGACAGTTTGTCTAAACTTTGTGTCGTGCCGGGTCCCTTGCTGAGGCACGTGACCCGGCCGGACCTAATTCTTTTTTTGTTTTGAATAAAATAAAAAAAAAAAGAGAAAGAGATTTATTTTCTGGAATATTTATTTTAAAGTATGATTTTTTTTTATGTTGTAAAAAAATATATACCAATCTCGTATTTAGAATACCCGGTTTTCGACGCAACTGCGGCAAATATACATATATATCAAAATTTGTTTTCTTGTGTGTTGCATACGGCTAATACCCTAACATGTTTTGAACGCTCTTTTTTTATATACAAAAAGTATTGAAAGTTTTGAAAATGTGTTTTCGCATGGATTTCTTAAACATAAAAAAATTGTTTTCTTGCATTTCTGGATTTTACAACATGTTTGTAAAACTCCAAAGGGTATTGGCCAATATTCCAAAAAAATATAAAAATCTTATTTTGGGGGAAATTCATCTATTATTCACCGCTAATGTTTGGATAAAGAAATCCTTAAAGGACGAATATCCAAAATATTATTGGGAATAATTTGTTATTATTCACTGTTAATATTTGGATAAAGAAACCCGAAGTGGGAAATATCCAAAATAATTTTCTAGGGATAATAAGTCATCACACATCCTTGAAAGAAGCCTTGATTATAATCGAGGACATTTCATTTTTTTTTACTCTACGGTTTACGAGCTGTGAGAGTATAAAACACTAAGGCAAAAATAGGCTTTTAAAGCGCCCTAGATTTCTAATTTTTTTGTCCCTCCTCCTTGCGATTTACGAGTTGCAAACTCTTGAAATACTAAGGGAAAAATGAGCTTTTAAAGCACATGGAATCTCCTTGGATTTCTATCTTAATAAATTTAGTTTGAATCAAACCTAGGAAAACTTATGGGATTAGAAAACACCAACACCATAGCAATTATAAAGCAAACCAAACACCAAGCAGCTTACCTTAGGTAGGGCGTACTAGGGGTGCTAATACCTTTCCTTTACACAGTCAGTCCCTTACCTTAAAATCTCTGAAAGACCAGTTAGGTTTCCTAGTGACCATAATACTAGGTGGCGACTCCTTTACACAAAAAAAGACCCCGAAATCAATCGAGGGTTCGCCGCTCCGCCGCGCTCCGCCGCGAGGGTGCGACAATGTTTATGAGGCCTATTAGGACTTGGCCTAAATTAAAAGATCAATTGGGCTAATATACTTCAAATCTCAAAACCTTAACCTTAGTTTTCTCAAAACAATAAAAAAAAGAAACATATTTTGTTATGTACTTTTGATATTTCAAATAAATGAACTCATAATGAGCCATTACCTTAAATATTAAGAGAAATAACTCATTCCTTATATTTTAAAATAATAAGAGTTTTCAATTTAATATTTAATGATACTAGAGTCAGAAATAGTGAGGTACCATGGGTTACGTAAACCTCATTGAGGCTCCTTCCATGGTTTTTACTTTGGGTTTGGGATGGGTTCTATGAACCTAACATAGGCCTAGGTACAAATAAAGATGCAATTATAAAACAAATAAAGTTTGATTAACTATAAATAAACGACAAAGCTTTCTAAAAGATGCAATTAAGCTGAATATAAAATATTTATGCATGTAAATTAATCTAAAAATAGAAATTATCATTAACATATCACTATAATATTTCCCATGGGCTCAGATTATAAAACACAAGAAATTTAAATTATTTATGATGGAACCAACATATTATATACAAAAATCTTTTCTAGGTTTTAATTTGATGTAAATTGGTCTAGTTCTTAATCCAAGTTTATGGGTTTCTTCTTCTTGTTCATCATGTTTTTGGAAGAGTTCAAGCAAAAAATCTCTTTTTATCTTCATTCTTTTGTTTTTTGGTTTTGAGTCATGTTTGTGGACTTGAACCTTTGGGCTAGGAAGCCCAGCCATATGGCTCGGTTGAGTTCATTTATGATAAAGCAATATTTGGTTGACTTAAAGTTCTCAAAGCAAAAAACATCATATTTTGTTCTTAAAGTGTGTTTGTCAAACATGGCTTTAAGACATATTTTAAAACCTCTGATTTTTAGTTAATGGCGTGTTTGACAAACAAATATTTTTATTTTTTGTGATTTTGCCAAATAGGTCCCAAATAATTTCCAAAAATCCAAAAACAATTCAGGGACCATTTTAAAATTATTTTTAGGTCCCTCATATATTTTTTCAATAATTTTATTTAATATTTAGGCTATAAACTTACATTGTAAAATACTGACCAAATATTAAATATACCCTTTTTTTTAATTTCAAAAAAATACAAAAACAAATTCCTTATTTGAAAAAAAAAACATGTTTTTATATGTGAGCATATTGCCAAATTCTAAAATTTTCATGCATATTTTATATAAAAAAAATTATATTTTATCATACTTGGAAAAATACGAAAAAAAATCAATTAATAAATGTCATATTAGGCTTGTGATTATTCATTACGACTTGGCTAAAATTTCAAAAATACCATAAAAATCGTTATGTTTATTTACTTTTCATGATGTTTATTTTATATAATTTTTTTAGGTTTTAGAATGGTTAGGTTTTTAGTTAATAAGATAAAGACATTTTTATTAAGAATGACTTTTCTTAAATCTTAGACAAACTAATGAATAGAAACATGATCTCAGAAAAAACAATCAATCAATAATGCAGCTTACTATATGTAGAGCGCACTAGAGGTGATGCATCTTTTTATGCACAATTAGTCTCCTTACCTAAATTCTCTCAAACTATTGGTTTTCTAGTGACCATAATTCTAAGTGACGATTCTTGAACCCTATTAACCATACTTTTATGATTAATTCCCAACACATCTAAAACCCCCTCGATCCAGGATCCATATCCACCATCCCACATTATGCACACCACGATAAAGTATATGAAATCCTTGGTGATATGATTTAAGCAAGATTAGAATCAGATTTTGGCATAAAATTTTCTATCATCCAATTTTACGCTATTAAGCGTAACTCTCAATCAAACTGTTGGATCGAGTTGAAACTTTTTCAATAAATTATAGAGGTATTTTTCTATGTTAGGGTAACATTTTAGATGAATCGGAGTTCATGAAAGCCTTGTGATATAGGTCAAAATAGACTGTATGGATTTTGTTGTTTACTTCCTTTTGACTCGTGAACTTTCTATTTGCCAAGTATCCTTTTACACATCATTAATGAGGGATAAATATCTATTACATCATTAATAAGGGATAAATATCTATGACCGTAACTTTTTATATTAAAGGTTATGATAAAAACAAATGGAGTCTTGTGAAAAGAGGGCTTGGAAAGATCATCAGTTTTACATCATATGGTGCTTGGCAAGATGTGCAGCCCAAGGATGTTAAGTATGGTGAATTGACAAACTCATATGTACTTTGGCTCAGCGCGTAGCCTAACCTAGAGATATTGGGTTTGGTAAATTGCTGGACCTATATGTACTTGGGCTCAATTACGAGCTGAGCCTAGAAATGTTGGGTTTAATGGATTTCCAGACCTACATGTACATAGGCTCAACTTTTAGGTAAGTCTAGGGATGTTGGGTCTGATAGATTACCAAACTTATATGTACGTATGCTCAACACGTAACTGAGCTTATGGATGTTGAGTCTGACAGATTACCAGACCCATATGTATTTGGGTTTAGCGCGTAAATGAGCCTAGGTATGTTAGGTCTTCACCTTTCTTTTAGTCCTTTTTTTAACAAGGATTTTAGGCAAAAATAACATGTATAAAATACATTGATCCATCAATACCTCCCTAAATCTTTACGTATTTATTATGCAACGAAAGTCTTTTTACCTAATAGTTATATGTCCTATTAATAAGAGACTTTTAACCTTCTTGTAAGATTTGTCTTTGTAGAACTGTTAGGATTATTTATGGCCATGTTTCTTGTCTTTATTTAAAGCAGATCATCATGTGGCCTATATTTTAAAAAGAGGTGTTTATTGGGAAACAAAACAGTAATATGCATTCAATACAGTAATTAAATGGTTTTATGGAGATCTGAGATGACATGAAAAGTCATTCATCCAATGGTGAAAATAAAAAAATGTTTCCCTTATACCAAAGCATTCTTTCTTTTATGATTTCTTTTACTTTATATATATTCTGAAAAACTACTTTGTTGAAAATACTTGAACTAGTTTTACTTTAGTCCAAGAAGAAACCTTTGTTCTATTTATTTTTCATCGAAAGTTTCTTTTTGCATTTTATACTTTAAAAAGAAAAATGGATCCCAAAAGACTTAGATATGTCTCTATAAAAAAAAAAAGATGTCATCATCTCTAAAAGGGGTTCAAGTTTCAATTAGAGACTAGAAAAAGCAGCAAGAGATAGGGATCCATCAGACTATACCCTAAAATTAGAGAAGATGGAGCCCCAGCACCCACCCTAGGCATGGTAGAGAGTAGTTTTTCTAGAAGGAGAAATCTTTATCCCACTATTGCTATGAGCCTTCAGAAAGAAGAAGACTACCTCAAGCCCTTGAGGATAAAGCCCCTAACACTTTAGGTGTAGAGGACACTGAATTCATTAACATTTGGTAGGTAGAAGAGTACATAGCTCAAATGCCTATTAAGGTTGAGCATATTAGCTTAGGCTCTACTTAGGGTCATTTAGAAATTACAATCTTTTTTTACATATATGTGTTAGGGTATACCTTCCCTCTCCAAAGATTTATAAGGGAAGTTTTTAGATATTATTAATTAGATCCAAGATAGTTGCATCCTAATAGGTGGATGATTTTATCTGACTTTGATAAGTTAAACTTATTGGAATTAAACCTATATTTATCATCTTTAGGACTTGTTACCATATGGTTACTGGCACAAATGGCGGTAATGATATATGTTGATTCTTTACCAAACAGGGAAAACCTGTCCATGTCAAAATTTAGATAAGGGAGGTAGTTGATAGTGAGGTATAACAGCTCAACCAACTTAAAAAATAAGATGTAACAGATTTAGGGTTGCTCCCACTATTGAAGGGTACCTCCTCTTAAAGTCAACAATATACCTCGTCTGAGCATAGATGGGAAGAAAATATATACCATTTTGGCATTGACCTCAACCGAGTACAAAGTCAATAGAATGGCTAGAGTGCCCTACTAAGCCTTGTTGTAAATCTTCTTTACCATTTTTGTTTTTGTTATAACTAAGTTCACTAATGACTTTGTTTTTGTGAAGGATTAATAGTTGAAAAAGAAGAAGAAACTTCAGCAAGGTTTATAGAGGAGAGTTAACAAATAGGATCTTTATTTCTTTCTTTGAGTATAAGCAAAACTAAAAAAGAGATGAAGAGCGACCCTATCATTATCAATAAACTCCCTGCCCTGAGGATGTAATGGTGAAAGCCAAGACTCTAATAGAAATGAAAGTTATGGGTAATCATACTCCTTTACCCAAGAGTTAAACATTTTTTACTCCCCCTGAAGTGATTATGGGTGCTTTTGTTTGCTTTAAGAGAAAAAAGGTCTCCACCCTTAAAGAGATCGATGTGCCAACCTCAATTATAGAGGCTCTTGTGGTGACATTTCCTCTACCTTGACCTCCAGCTTTGTATGTAAATGTTTCAACAACAGGCCCTCTACTTGGTTTGTTCTTAAGGAAGCTAAGTTGAAGGATGTTTTTGCCAAACTCGCTCTTGGTTAGGCTCCTTTAACTTCCTCACCTTGACTAATAAAGAGAGGCAACTTATGGAGGCTATTGTTGGTGGAAGGTCAAGTCTTGAGGAAGATGACCTTAAAGTGGTAAAACTGTTGGAGAGGATTCTCAGCATTCCATTAGACATCTCAATGATGTCTAATAAGAGCTACAATAATCATTTGGCATTAAATGATTAAATAGCCTTTAATGCAAGGAACTTTTTTGTTTCACCTTTTAGTTTGGTTTTATGACCGTTGTTCCTAACACTTATTATTAGTAAACTTTTATGATGCATGCCCATTATAAGAAGTGTTAGATGGCCAAGAGAAACCATGTAAAGGAGGCCATTTCCATAAATAAGGCAAACTAGGCTGCTTTCAAGCGACTAAAAGAGGAAACATTGTTATGAAAGTCGAACTGAGGAGCCTCAAGGTAACCTATTCATCACTAAATGAACAAATACGAGGTATTTTTCTTTAGTTGAGCTCCAATGATAAACTAATTTAGGTCACTTATAACCAAGTGGATACCTTGAAAATAGGAGATCCTTAAAGTGAAAACCACTCAATATGATCTAAAGGTTGAGCTTCTCACTTTTAGGGAAGAAGCCTAAAATTTTAGGCTCAGCTGGAGACTTTGAGGGACTCTTCTGGAAGTTCTAGGAATTTTTTTAGGGGTCTACAACTTTAACCAAGATGGTTGGGGATAAGATCTTTCTTGTCATGTCCAACTTGTATTTCTTCAATCAATAAAGAGGAATGCAGGTGAACTTCAGTGTTGCCTTTCATTCAGTCCTAGTGCTTGATTTTATAGACGTGTTCCCTATCAAGGCTATTACTGCCCAACGTGGGGAATATCTAGTCGAGTATCCCGAGCTAGATATTTGAGCCTCTTTTCCCCCTCTCTCTTTAATCATATACATAACCTTGGTCCTGTGAGGTTTATCCATGTAACGTGTGTGTGTATATATATATTATAAAACTTGATTCTTTTCATTTCTATGTTGACTTGTGTTTATGGATCTAACACTTATAGTAACAATTCCACGTGGGGTTCAGGTACTTTAAAAAAAAATTGAAATTTTATATAGGTCCAACACCCTTACATAGAAAAAAATCGAGGGAGTTTCTTAGACAATCGATGTGGGTTCAACGCCCATAGTAAAAATCCATGTGGGGTCCCAAAGCTCCTAGGAAATTGTTGAAATTTTGTATGGGTCCAACGCCTATACTTAAAAAAAACATTTATCAGATTTAAACTTTGAATTTTATGTAACCTTGACAAGATTTAGGAAGGATCTATCCCTTGACAAGAACTAAAAGGAAATCTTGGTTTCAGGTATATTATTGCCAATCTGAATGAATTTGTGGTGAGTTGTTAATAAGCTTCTAGACAGTAAATAGAGATTGGTGTTATTGCATTGAGAGGTTTAAAGTTTGATCCACTATGTATTTTAGGGTTATTGTTCTTAGAAGAGTAGAGCATCATTATTGAGGTAGTCTATCCTATTTTTACAGAAATATGCAATCATACTAGGGATACTTTGATCATTTTCAAAGTAAATTATGCAATTGCACTAGAAAAACTGATTTTATCTCATCCTTGGAAGGTTGTAGGGAACTCTCAAGCATTACCTTGAGAAAATAAGAAGTCATTTTAAATAAGTCATACATATACAAAACCTTATGTTCGTATTTTCATTAATTATGGTAAATTTTCATTTGAATAAAGTGTCAAACGTGAGGGAGAATCTTTAATTTCTCTTGGATGGTTTCCAAATATACTTCACATGTTTTACGATTTAAACCAACATTCCATTTTTACTTATTGAAGGCTTTCTAAAATATCAAAGCCCCAACTGCATTTGTGAAGTTAGCAAATGCATAGCCTAAATCCATAGGACTGATTTCATCTCATCCTTGGAAGGTTGTAGGGAACTCTCAAGCATCACCTTGAGAAAATAAGAAGTCATTTTAAATAAGTCATACATATGCAAAACCTTACGTTTGTATTTTCATTAACTATGGTAAATTTTCATTTGAATAAAGTGTCAAACATGAGGAAGAATCTTCAATTTCTCTTGGATGGTTTCCAAATATACTTCACATGTTTTACGATTTAAACCAACATTCCATTTTTACTTATTAAAGGCTTTCTAAAATATCAAAGCCCCAATTGCATTTGTGAAGTTGGCAAATGCATAGCCTAAATTTGCTTATCTCACTAAATCTATAAGTACTTAGAAGAAATCATACTCTAATTTAGAGCAATTAAATTATTACAATGCCTTTCTTACTTCTTATTAAAGAGGTATTAACAGATGTACCAACAATTATAAAGAGGATTGTGACACATATCATTTCATGAATGTCTTGATTATTTGCCTTTGATGGTGATTAGGGATGTTAATAAACTAGTTTTGAAATAACAATTGATGACTTTTTTATCAGTTTTCCATAGAAGGCGTTAATTAATAATGTTCTAAAAAATCAAAGTAATGTAAAGGCAAGATTTGTGTCTTTAATAATCGGTTAATTTCTTTGTTTTAGCAATTTGATCCATTCACCCTATCCAAGGTGCCTAGTGTTTGGTAAGCCAAAGTGGTTGGTGGTTGGAACCTGCAAAAGGTCTCATTTGGTGAATTTAATGACACTTTGATGCTTGAGTAAATATCTTTTTTAGAGAAAAAGCAATGATATTTTAGAGAGAGAGACTGAAAATAAATATACAGTAGAAAATGGAGATTAAGAACCCTCTTTTTTGAAGGATTCATAACATTTTTATAGCCCATGAACCTTGTTGTCTTTTTTAGAGAGGAAAGACTGGAATGTCATCTTACTTTGCTAGCTTTGAAGAGAGATAAAATATCTCTTACACTTTATTAATGAGAGATAAATATCTCTTACACATCATTAATTAGGGATAAATATCTTTGACCTTAAATTTCAATATTAAAGGTCATGATAAAAATATATAGAGTCTTGTGACCCAATAAAGGGCCTAGAAAGATCATCAATTTTACATCAACATATACTTAACAAGATGTAAAGCCTAGGGATGTTGGGTCTGACAGATTTTCATACCTATATGTATGTAGGTTCAGCACGTTTCTAAACCCATGAATGTTGGATTTGACGGATTGCTAGACTCATATATATACGAGCTCAGCATATAGCTAAGCCCAGGGATGCTGGGTCTTCACCGTTGATGTAAACCTCATAATTACGTGGTCAAGCAACCTACAACGAAGATGATAAAACTCTTAAAAATTCAAGAAATCAGGTTTGATAGGAGTGTGACACAATAAAAAATTATCACAGGGCACCAACACTAATGGAATAAGAAACCCCTACCTAACAAATACTAATTCGCAAATGAGAAGTTTAAGGAAGACACCACAAGGTCATTTATACTTTGATAAGTCAAATTTTTTCTTTTTCCTAGCAAAGAAAACATGTTGTGTTACGCAAAACACAAGTTTATTTTATAAATCCATAACTACTGAAAATTTCAGTTTACAAAACCTTATATAATACTTCAACTAATAACCCTAATAGACCCAAAACTTGTGGGCTAATAATTACCCACTTACAATATACCCAAAGTATGTTAACTAAGCCCAAACATGAAGAAAATAATAAAAATAACAAATTTGACATAAAAACTAACGTTGTTGCACCTAATTAAACAAAATAACCTAAGATTAAAATTTTTCTAGTTTAAATAATGTCATAAATGAAATTCTCATTCAAGAAACACTAGGATCTTTGTTGCCACATTTAAATATCTAAAATAAGCTAGGAAATTGATTACTGAAGTTGCCCCCGTTTTAGTTTCCTTGTTTGTCCAGAATAATTAATTGTAACTTTAAAAAATCCTCCCAAAGCATGAAAACCCATGTTGCCTTCCTTTAACCTTCCTTGTAGGATTATGAAACTCCAAAAATAAGTTGTCACATTCTTTTAGGAAAAGGATCATTGTCAAATAAAAAGTCCACAAGTCAAAAAGAAGTAAATAACAAAATTCGTACAACTTGTTCTGACCTATATCATAAGGTCATTCCAAACTTTGATTAACATGAGATTTTACCCCAATATAGAATAATATTCCAGAAAACTTTGGGTACATGTTCAACCCGATCCAATGATCGGATTGAGAATTATGATTGTTGCTGTAAAACTAGATAATAAGCACACAATTACGTTAGAATCTGAATTTTCTTGTTCAACTCTTTTGTGGATTATATCAACTCTGCATTTGGTCCTTTTAAGTAAAAATAACATGTATAATGACCTCAAGTGTATATGTAGTTGAATAATAAAAAAAAACCTTATTATGTTTTCTAGGTTTTATTTTATCTAGGCTTTGGCTTTCTTTGCTCCCCTCTTTACTAGTGCTTTGGCTAAGCTAAAATTGGTAAATTGTGAATATATATATATATATATATATATATATATGAAACCGTTGAATGAGACTGATTAAAGTAGTTTCTTTGGATTTGATTTAAGTGCTCGAAACAAAAGAAAGGAGGTGGAGATGAAAACTTGACACCATGTGATGAATGTGGCCCATTGAGCACACATGTTTTGTTAAGACAAAAATATTGAAAATGCTATTGGTAAGCATATGACTATGTGTCGAGAAAGTTTAATCAATTTGAAAGGAGACTCAAATTGGTTTAAGTACTTATCATTTGCTTCTTTCACAAATTTACTATGATTAAACACCTAACTATTGGAATGCTATGTAATTATTTACACAAAAAGAAAAAAAAAAGAATAATTTCAGAAAAGTTTTTTAACTGGAAAGAAAGATTCAGACACATAACTCCATGTTGAATTATTAAGATAAGAATATTCTCAAATAAATTTAATTAAGATTAATTATTTACAAGAATTGTTTTGACAATGCATATAGACTAAAGAAATTTTAGTAAATTTATTGGTATGTTTTTTTTTAGTTTAACGTGGGTGTCCAGGCCAGCTTGCGTGCACCTCGACTAATCCCATGTGCCCTGAAGTTAACGACCATGTAAGCCTCCAGTGGCCATCATATGAGCAACCGCAGAGCTCGAACCTGAGACCACAAAGGGAGCAAACCTCCTGGTCCCAAGCTCTTACCATTGGGCCACCACCTAGATGATTAATTTATTGGTATGTTGATACCATATATAATTTGAATAAGAAAAAAAGAGTAAGCATTCTTAATTATCAAGCTAATTTTGTAATCTTATTTAATAAGCTCGGATTAATTTATACTTACCCTGAATTAATTAAGATTAGCTCTGGACAAAGGGAAGATCAAATTAAAAAACAAACATCAATATTGTAAGAAAATTCAATTATAGTTTAATTTTTTTTAAAAAAAGGACGCCATTGGAGAAGAGGCAAAGAATTTTGGTGGGGCAAGGGAGCCAGGGGCTTAGGACATCATGGTTTGGTCCAGCTGAGAGCGAGAATGTGAGGAAATGGAGGAGAGGTTCGCTTCTTATTGGAATAAAATTATAAATGTTTCCTACGCATACAACAACTATATATGTCTTGTGAGGGAAGCTGGT
>Ga0325404_1002865_pt1 | contig 18428 bp, 9 predicted proteins | sample PopdelMetagenome_18_FD_205664 | JGI IMG/M metagenome (GOLD analysis project Ga0325404, IMG submission 205664) | Populus deltoides microbial communities from Bellville, Georgia, United States - Xylem-Control-R1 | ecosystem: Host-associated > Plants > Phyllosphere > Stem > Wood/Secondary xylem... | reverse complement strand
TGCCCATTGTTTTTCTCCTCATCCTTATCCATGTATTTCCATTTCCAGGTCACTTCATTGCTTTGAACTCAGTTGGCCGTGGCGCACGACGACTTCATCCTTTTTCCAGAAACCAAAACCAAGGACAGAGGTTTGTAACATTTTTTTATGCCCTTTATGCTTTCTGTTCCTTTTTGGAACATCTTTTAATACTATCTGAAGACAGCAACGCTAGGAGCAGAAGCATATCCTGTGCATAATTGATTCTGGCTCTGTGGTTTTCTTGAAATGTAGTTGCTGTCATTTGACAAAGTAAATATGCCATCCTAATCATGTATAGAGTTAAATATGAAAGCCAGACTGTTTGGCTTAAATCATAGATTATATAGAGACAAGGTGGATTAAACAGAGCAGAGAAGGTTTTCTGTGAAACCTGTCATGTTGAGGTCATATATATATATATATATATATCCACTTTTATAATCTCAACATGGCAAGCTTCCATCCTACACCCTTAATGCTCTGCTCAATCCTTATTACTTATATCCACTTTTGTTGGATGAGGGCTTGTGAAAGTATGGCTTTTCCTTCCTATAATGGCCAAATTATATTCATTTACATTTGTAGATTGCTTGTGGTAGGTATTACATTGTGAATCACTATAAAGCATGTCTTTTGTCCTTACAGTATTTGCTTAAAACTGCTGGAAGTCAACGCAGAGGGAAAACTTCGTTTGTTGAGCACCGGACGTTCCTTCATCTTTACCATAGTTTCCACCGTCTGTGGATATTTCTTGTTATGATGTTTCAGGTTAGCATGTCAAAATCAAATTCTCATAGAAAGTACTATCCTTCTCCTGCTGTGCATCTGAAAAGCTTCTCTGTTCATTTTGTTTATTTTCTTGCCATGCATTTGAAAGGTCTTTTCCTTTGCCTTTTAGATATAATTTTTGTTTATTGCAAATATCCACACCAGCGACTCCCCTCTTCTTCATTGTTGTGAATACTTTTTACAATGCATTGATGAAGTCTCTACTCATTAATAACTTGTTAGCTTGACTAGAATGTAGCATTCTCATGGCTGCAAGCATTTCTTTTCTGTTTCCAGGGACTCACTGTCATTGCTTTTAATGATGGAAAATTTAACTCCAAGACACTGCGGGAAATTCTAAGTCTTGGTCCAACATTTGCTGTGATGAAGTTTATTGAAAGTATGGTTCTCTGACGCATAAAATGATTTTCTCATTGTTATGCTGAACTAATTGTTAATTACTTACAGCTGTGAATCATCACAGATAAGAAATATAACTATTTTTTATATTGCAATTTCACGAGTAATCTGATTTTTGATGTTCATACCTTTTGATTTAGGTGTGCTGGATGTTATAATGATGTATGGGGCTTATTCTACATCAAGACGTCTGGCTGTGACTCGAATATTTCTTCGTTTTGTGTGGTTTTCTTGTGCTTCTGTCTTCTTAAGCTTCCTTTATGTGTATGTTCTCTTAAGCAAGCATTTATACTTGATATCATTTTCTGCATGCTTGTCATATGTGAATAACAAGCTACCTTTTATTCTTGTTGTTTTCTTCAAATACAGGAAAGCTCTCCAGGAAGAGAGTAAACAAAATTCAAATTCAGTTTTTCTCAGATTGTACATGATCGTTGTAGGCGTCTATGCTGGTGTCCAGTTTTTCATTAGTTTCCTCATGCGAATACCAGCTTGCCACCATATGACTAATCAGTGTGATCACTGGCCATTTATTCGCTTTGTAAAGTGGATGCGCCAGGTTTTTCTTTTACCTTTTCTTTTGGCCAAATTATTTCTTCTTTATGCTTGATTTTCCTTTTATGTGCTGGATTATATTTTTTGGTCCATGGTCAAAATGGTTACTGTCCTATGTCCTTGGATAGTTGTTCTTGTTAATATTTTAGGTGTATTTTAAAATTTAAATGTTGATTCATTGATTTTGTTTTTTGAAGGAACGCTATTATGTTGGGCGTGGCATGTATGAAAGGACTAGTGACTTCATTAAGTAATGTCTTCTACATCTCTGTTACTTTAACCTCTTCTCCACAAAATATTTTAATTCTCGCGTTGGACATTTGCTTCTGTTATGTTAGATTTTTGTCTCTGCTTTTTTTTTTGGTTTGTTCGCTGTTGTTGTACACTGATGATATAGGGATGATAGTTTGTCCATAATTTTATTGGCTTAATCTTGTCAAAACTAGCTTCCTTTTTGCCCAAAAGCAGGGGAAAAACAAATACCGGACTGACCACCTCACTTTAATGTCCTTTTAACATTGTTTCAAATAATAGCACAGTCATGATCTCTTCCATCATTTATACTGATAGCTTGAAGTGCAAATGCTCTGTTTTATGTTAATGGATTCATTTTGGGCTGCCTTTTGTGGCTTGACTGATTAGAATTGGCTCCTTAGATCTGTAATTGTGTAAAAAAGTCCAATATATGCATTGTGGACATTTTGAAGAACAATTAAGAAGAACTTTTGAAAATCTAACATTTTCGCATAGAAGATGTAAAACATATATTATGCATTTTAAAAATTGAACAGCATTTCTCAATTGATTTACTAAAGAATAAATTTTAAATCCAAGGGATCTAATTCATCTTCATTGTTTTTATCTAAGTGCTTTCTAAATTTAAAGAAGATGAAATGAATTTTGAATCTTTAACAAGCAGGTACATGCTCTTTTGGTTGGTTGTTTTGAGCGGAAAGTTCTCATTTGCGTATTTCCTTCAGGTCAGCGAGATTTATATAACACCAGCCTTAATTTTGATGGAAGTTTCCTAAATTATATTTTAACCTTTTTTGTAGATCAAGCCCTTGGTGAAACCGACAAAGACAATTGTGAATATGACTGATAATCTGAAGTATTCTTGGCATGATCTTGTATCTAAAAGTAAGGTCGTTTGACAAAATTTTAAACGATAATTATGTTGTAAAATTTCTGTTTATTTTTTTTCCCATTGTGTTATATATTTGCATCAGTATTTTGCTCCCAAATATATGTGATATAATTTTGGTAACTATAAATTTATTCTGTTTATATTTTTATAGAACTTGAGAAGCCATTATTTGACTGTGTTCAATGCTTTGAGAAGCCATATTTTTGGAACTTTACAATTTCTTTTCCAACTTCTTATGTTTAAAAGCATTTTGCTAATAACCTGGTGGCATTTGGCTGATTTTTTTTATCACGTTATACTGTTTAAATGTTTCATTGTTGCCATGTTGTGGATTTGGAGATTTTTGCTAAAATGTCATTTTGATTCGCTGTAGGTTTTTTATAGTCTCCTTGGAATCGTAACATTTCAAAATTTTGCTGGATTTTTCCCAGCATTTCAATACCAGTGTAGCCTCTGTGGTTTTGTTTGGTGTTGCAACATTCTCTTTATTAATTTATGAATGCATAGCTCATTGGGAATTCTCTTTCATTGCAGATAATCATAATGCCTTGACAGTTGTTACCTTATGGGCTCCAGTGATTGCTGTAAGTTGCAATTCATACATACATGTTCTCACACCTGCACATATTATGAATCTGTAATTGATTTTTTTGTTTCTTTCATTCATTCGAATTATTTGTCCCATAATTTTTCTGCTGGATGTACCTCAACAATCTGACAGTTGGAGTTTTTTTTTGCCCGCTACGTTTGAGTTACTGATATAGTGTGGGTAGCTTAAAAGGATAAGGTGGCTCTATTGTTCCCTGATGTGTTTCCAATTCGCTTTAGCCATATTGGCTGAATGGTTTCAGACATGCCTTTTATGCAAGGGGGTGTGGGAGGATGCAACATCTCAAATAGATGGGATATGGACAAACAACCTTGAAAATTATTGAGGCCTTTCTTATGATCATTAGTAAAATTAGAGCAAGATTACCGGAAAAAGCATCCTACATGAAGAAATTAAAATTCACATGCCTATTATAGTTCAATGACTCTTCTAAACCCTCTACTGCCATGCACCATTAGAGGCTATGAAAACTCTAAAACTCACAAGACAGAATTGATGGAATTTTCTAAAGAAGTGGAAGAAGAACTAGAGATACTCTAAAGTGCCAATTTCAGCTCAGTAAGTGGTGGTTGAATCCCTCAAAATGGTCGTCAGTAGTTTGTCTTATTCCAGACAGCATTCATCAAGCTTCATTGCTACCAACTTAGACGACGATATCATCATAACCACTACAACACTTTTGCAAAACTGCTGCAGCACCTTTGAAGCTACCCACCACTATTGTGATCAACATCATTACATCACCACCTAATTACCCCCTTTTTCATTATCACTACTGCTACTATTACTATGCTTTATATTTTTTTAAATAAAACATGTATCCTCACTCTTATCTACTTAATGATAAATAGTTTTTAAAAAACCAAAAATTGTAAAAAATTAGGGTTTGGTTTTTGTAAAACAGAAAACCTATTTTAAGAGTGCTTTTGAACACAAACTTTCTATATAAACTAGAGTTTGGTCAGTGCAAGTAGTTAACTTGCAAATTGTGTGATATCTGTTATTTGCTCAGCTAAATCAGAAGCTTTATTTTATTTAATACGTTTCCTGGTTTACGGACAGATTTATCTTTTGGATATCCATGTGTTCTATACCGTTATATCTGCTATTTGGGGATTCTTGCTTGGAGCAAAAGACCGCCTTGGGGAAGTAAGTGAATTTTTTTTTTTGTATATTTGCTTTCTTCTTTTCATAAACATGGAAGCTAGATCCTTGTTGTTCTTATCTCATTTCTATTTAGCTAAAATTTTATTTTTCCTTTCCCTTTTCATTTCTCATTAGTCTTTGCATTTCTTTGGGTTATTATGTGTGCCTTAAGATTCATTATTATGCATGTAATAAATCCAGATTAGATCTTTGGAAGCTGTTCACAAACTTTTTGAGGACTTTCCTGGAGCTTTTATGAATAATCTTCATATCCCACTCCCCAAAAGGCATGGTTTTGTTAATTTTCTTTCCCACCCATTTACAAGATATTATGATCTCAATTGTTTTCCTCCTTGTTTTCATTATGTCTTTCATCTGAAAGCAATCTCTACTTTGCAGAAGTTCCCACAGCTCTTCAAGTCAGGTGAGTCATTTGACAATTTAGTTTCCTAAATAATGTTTTTGGTCATTTTTCTAGATAATTTATATCTTATACCATCATCTTCTTGAACTTCTATAACCTTTTTTTGGTGACCTAAAGGGGTTCAGGTATAAGGTAAATTACGAGAGCCCCTCTGAGGTGTTATAAAATTACACATCATCCAAAAGTTTAAATATTTGACAGAATTCCCTCCTTGTTTATGTAATTATTCCAAAAATCCCCTACTATACCCAAAATGCCCTCAATATTCTCAAAACCATTCCCTTTAACAAAATTAATTTTTTAAAAAAGAAGTGCATTTTGGGTACAGTGGGGATTTTGTAATATCTTCTAACTATTGGGTAGTCATGGTAATTTCATGATATCTCATGGAAGTTATTGTAATTTACCCTTTTATACTTTTATGAACTTTCACTGTGTGCTTGTTTTGTTCTGTATTTCAGAAAATGTTGTCTTATATCATTTTCTTTTTAATGATTTGTTGAAATTCAGTCGATAAACATGAATTCAATGTCTTGCTTTACTCAGCACTTAAAGGAGACTATATTTTTGCTGCTTGGTTCTAACGCAACCACAATCTGCATTGCTCTGATTTTTTTTCCTATATTTTTTGTGCATCATTTAGTTTTGTGAATCATGAATGCGATAGGAATCTTAGATAACTCATTTTGGTGTGATGCAGGATGCCTTAGAGAAGAGAAAAAATGATGCTGTTATTTTCGGACCCTTTTGGAATGAGATCATTCGCAATTTAAGGGAAGAAGATTATGTCACCAATTTGTGAGTCCTTGAATATCACCTATTCATTGCAATCGTTCCATATCTTTTGTAGTTATTGATATTGCATGCTTCACACTGTACTGCAATGCTTGATAACAATGATTGTGCTTTATTGTTGTTCATTAATCTGGAGCCACTAGTTTTTATTCATCCTTTGTCAATTCCCTCTTGAACAACCATTCAATAATTTTTTTATTTATCCTGAGAAAGAAGTTTGCAATATACAACTTGGGGTTTGCCTTATAATTGTCATACTAAACTTTGAATCACCAAGTAATTTAAGCTTTGTGGTTAAATTGATTAACTTTATTTTTGAAAAAAATGCCCATTGAATCTAAACAAGAAATCAAGAATCTTTTATTTGATTTGATATTTTATCAAGGGACAGAGGAACCATGTAGGATTAGGGTGGTTAATAATTCTCAATAATAAATAGTAGATTGTTTTAAGGCCATGCTTTGAGGACACTATATTCTGTTGAATTTATGTTGTCTTTGTCCATGTTTCTCTTACTGTTTTTCTAAGTCATAGTGGATTTTTAATGTCTCTTTACAAGCTCTTCAGGTTCTGCTCTACTCCTAGCAGATTGTTCTGATGATTATCATATCTCTGCTATCTCATTGCAGAGAAATGGAGTTGCTTCTGATGCCTAAAAATTCTGGGAACCTTCCCTTGGTTCAGTGGCCCCTTTTTCTTCTTGCCAGCAAGGTCATCTTGGGGCCTCCAGCTTTATATTTCTTGTCTCATCTCCATATCTTTTGATGATTTTTTTTTCCTGTTTCCGGAGATTCTTGAACAACATGATCTTAATTTTTCCTTGTATTTGTTTATGTTTTTTGTAGATTTTTTTGGCTAAAGATATGGTGGAGGGTAGTGATTCACAAGCAGAGCTGTGGGAACGGATTTCAAGAGATGACTATATGAAGTATGCCGTTGAGGAGGGCTACCATGCCCTTAGATTTATCTTGACAGAAATATTGGAGGGTGAAGGAAGGATGTGGTAAGTATTTAGATGAGGAAACTATTTGAGCCATTGTACATAGGTACGAATGCTTTGTGATGTATTAATATCTTCTCTACCTCAGGGTTGAAAGGGTTTATGCAGACATTGAAGAAAGTATTGCAAAAAGGAGTATTCATGTTGACTTTCAGCTGAAGAAACTTTCACTTGTAATTACACGAGTTACTGGACTGCTTGGAATTCTGGTAGGTCTCATTTCTGCTTTGTGTTACATGTTTAAACTTTGTATAAATTCATGCTTACCTATAGAAACATCTGTTGTGTTGATAATAGAATTCATCGAAAAATTACGACATTCTCAAGTGCATTGACATAATCCAAGGAGTGCCAATGTGGACCAAGAATAAGAGGCAAGAAATTTGAAAACTGTCAATAGAGTACAAAAATGGAAAGCATATAAAGGCCAAGTAACAACCTCCATGATATGGATGCAAACTCTCTGTTCAATTTAGATGGGGGGAGAGATTTGAGGAAAAAAAGGTTTCGTTTTCATTTAATGCCCATGGAAGGTTGAGCTGCATGATATTCTGGATCATGTCTGTCTAACATAATCCACGAATTGGGAATGCAGTCACGTGGTTTTATAGTAAAATGAGACATGATAATCTATGGAAAGTTTTAAGTAATTGGCATTTTTCTATGATACAAATGCTTTTCTTTTCGCTGTTCCCTCGCTGCCTTCTGCTTCATTCGTGCGCATAGCACAAATTATCCCGTCTTGATCAGCTTAAGATAGTCATGTTTGGCGATTTCTTTGATATTCTAATCAGCAATGTCATTGTCTTATCTGTATAATATTTTCCTGAGACTCTGACCCTTGTAAGCTACCAAATGTTCAAATCTAGTAGTTACCTACAGAAAACCCCTTCTTTTGCTATCTGTGTTTAAACCTGACAACTGATATTTTGTTATACACAGAACTGAGGATATCAATATTCCCATGGTTCATTTGTTTCTAATCTGGAGCTTTTCTCGTTTGTTCACTTCTTAGATGAATTGGTAATAAAGAGATGGTTCTGACCCCACTGGTTCAGCTATAGATGTTCTATATCAGGCTTTTATTTGTGACAAAATATCTGTGGGCATTTCTATATTTTTTACTTTACCCCAGAATTTAAAAACTTTTCTCCCACACGGGGATTTAACAAGGTACCTTATCCTATGTGATGGTGTTTTCCAGCAACACCTGTTTTCAATAACATTCTTTTTTACACATTGAATAATTTTGAATATCTCCAGTTATCATGATCAGTTGTCCCCTAATTATACTATTCAATATGAAGGATGATTGATAATGCAAGGATTTGGTTTACATTGTCTAATTTCCTTGGCAAGGAACCTTTCATTCTATATCTATCTCTAAAGCCATAAACTGCTATTGAATGCTTCTGCACTGTATATGAAATTCTTCTACAGAAAGCTGAAAAACCAGACCAGGAAAATGGTGCGATTAAAGCTGTTCAAGATCTGTATGATGTGGTGCGGCACGATGTCCTTTCTGTCAACATGAGGTCTGGTAAAATTGCTTGTGTTCACTTACGCATTTGATACGATGACACTTTCCTCTCAAATATGCCTTTTGGGTTCATATTCCAGGGAGCACTATGAGACGTGGAATTTGCTGTCAAAAGCAAGGACTGAAGGTCGTTTGTTTACAAACTTGAAGTGGCCAAGAGATACAGAGCTGGTATGTTAGAGAAGATTTATCTTGTTTCTTCTCTTAGTAATGACAGGGTGTGTTCTATATGAAATTATTTAACTTTGGAGGATATGCAGAAAACACAAATCAAGAGATTGTATTTGCTTTTAACAATCAAAGATTCCGCTGCAAATGTCCCCAAAAATATTGAAGCCAGAAGGAGGCTACAATTCTTTACAAATTCCCTTTTCATGGATCTGCCTGCACCAAAGCCAGTTCGTGAGATGCTATCCTTCAGGTTGTACTTTTTCAGTGCATTAATTGTAGGCATTAATGCATACTTGATGGATCTAGTTTTCTCATGATGTTTGTATGCATGTGCAGTGTGTTCACTCCATATTATTCTGAGATCGTTCTTTACAGCATGAATGAACTTCAAAAGAAAAATGAGGATGGAATATCAACTTTGTTTTACCTGCAGAAAATATATCCAGGTACTCTGTGTGCTTTGTTGTGATGATTAAACTAACTTTGACACTGCCATTTTTTGCTTGAGTTTATTTGTTCTTGCTTTGTAATTGCTTGCAACCTTTAGTTTATGGTGATTAGAATGTTTGTTCTTTACTTTGAAGGGAAAGGTTGGAGAAATTTGCCTGGTTGGTTGGGAGGATTTTATGTGATAGTCTTGATTCCCAAGTGGTCAATTCTATTTGTGTTTTCCTTTTCCTTTCTTGTTTTTTTTCTTGTCCATGTACTCCTTGCATTCTTTATCTCTTACTAATTTACGATCCTGGTTTAGGCATGGTCAATGGACAGAATGCACTCACTGAAGGAGTCTAAGCTTTATGCTTTGTGTATTTAGCTTTATGTGATGTCAAGCTTTCATCTGCTTTGGTATTGGTGTCTCAGACCTAGACATGTTATTTGGTTTCCCATTTCTTGTAATTCCAATTTGTGATTACTTCGGGGATTTACATTACACTTGGTGGACAATTTACATCTTCACAAACTAAAAATGTTGGAAAATTTTTCGCTCAGTTTTTAACACTTCATTTCTGCGGACCCAATATCTGTTAGAGCGGAATATGTGAATCCATACATGACTTGGATGTGGCATGTCATGGATAGTTAATTGCAGGTAACGACATGAGGAATAGAGTTGTTGACGAGGTGGAGTGATGATCCATGATAAATCTGGATTCTCTTCCAGTGAATGATTTTTCACTTAATTATGTTGATTTGTATGTTCTCTTTCAGTGAATGATTTGATTTATATAGATAGTCCGATTAGGGAAAGAAGAAAAAATAAAATAGGTATTGGGATTTAGTTATGAATAGAAGAATTTCTTGGGTTAGTTTTAGTGATGATCATGGAAATTTTTTTATTCCCTTCCAGTTTCATAGTCTCTGAATTTAAAAGAATACCATTGATTACATTGTCAGTTGTTGATTTTTAGTGAAGTCTTTGCCTGCCCTTGATTTTTATGGCATTTTTATCCAAGTACTAATTTGAATTTGAGATAGTATAGAATTGGGAATCCAATAATGAAGACCACCTGGCTTTTTGATAGTTTACCAACAGAAAGTGCAAAAATGGACTGTAATCTGGGGGTATAGAGGGAGTGTTGCAGTTCTTGAGTTTTTGATTTATCAGTCTGGTTGGCTAGTTGACTATTTATGGCTGCTTTGAAAAGTTTTGCTTTATGACATGAAATGTATTTTCTCTCACATGCTGGCACCCTCAAAATTGTTTATGTTTTGTGACAGATGAGTGGAAGAACTTTCTTGATCGTATTGGCTGTGATGAGAATGCACCAGACTCAGAACTCATTAATAATCCTGATGACAACCTTGAACTTCGGATTTGGGCCTCTTACAGGGGACAAACATTAGCCAGAACTGGCAAGTGATCTTTTCTCTCTTCTCACTTGAGTTTCTTGGTTCCATATTCTATTGGTTCATTTGGGAGAAGTTCTTATAGTAAAACAATATAATCCGTTTCTTTATACAGAATCTGGTCATGGTCTAAATTTGTATGGGAAATCTGAATTTTGTTATTTGGTTTTATGATGTTTAGTACATCTTTCCTGTCCTATTCCAAGTGCATTGATTTCAGTGGATATATGATTTCACACACCGCTATTCTATTCTCTCATATATTTGGGAAGTCATGAACCATTTCTTGTATTCTAGTATTGTTGCCTGGTTGCTGTAAGGCACGCATGTCCTTTTTGGGCTTTCCATTCCAGATTGCTTTCTACACTGTGCTTGTAGGTTTTTTTCTCCGGGTTTTTTTTTTTCCAAAAGTTGCTTGTCTTTTGAACTATTTTCTAGGAAACTGTGTATCTGGTGTATATGTGGGACAAATACATTTACTGTGTTTCTAATTCATGTAAATGCATGTTAAGTTGTTGATAATTCTTTCCTATTTTGATCTTTTAACGACACTCACACATCCACTTTAGTTTTTTTCCTAGCCAAGTGTACTTGTGTCTGCTCGGATGAGATTCCAGTTGGGTCATTAGCCACTCGCATGCCATGCTCACACTTATACCATGAAACTTGCATCAATCAGTATATATTATGCTTTTCTAGGTTTTATAACCTGTCAATTCAGGATTGAGGGTTTTTTTAGATAAGTATTGGATTATAGTTGAGTGAGTTAATCAGGGGACGTAGCTGCTTTCTTAAGTTAGCGTTTACTGATTTGCTAGCATCATCTGGACTCTTAGTCTCTTCACTTGAAGAGATAGGTTTCTTGCTTTTCTATTTTATTAGTTGCACAAACGCAATGCATGTCTCTTAAATTATTGGGTATTTTGCTAAATCACTGTTTTGATATTTCCAGTCCGTGGGATGATGTACTACAGGAAAGCTCTAATGCTTCAGTCTTATTTGGAAAGAGTGGCGTCTGCAGGTTCGTCCATTTATATCTTTCTTTTTTATAGCCCTGACATAATCACTGATCTGATCATGCATGTCAATGTCAGATGTGGAAGCTGCAGTTTCTATTAATGATACAAATGATGCTAAGGGCTTTGACTTGTCTCCGGAAGCACGAGCACTGGCTGATTTAAAGTTTACTTATGTTGTTACGTGTCAAATATATGGAAAGCAGAAAGAGGACCAAAAACCCGAGGCTGCCGATATTGCACTGCTGATGCAAAGGTGAATTTTAGCATGTCAAATATATGTTCTTATGATTGAAGTATGTTCTCTTTTGCCAGATTTATTTTGTGCCCCCCTGCGCACTCTCCTTGCCTATCTTTTTTTTAAAGCATGTTAGTTTTTCTTCACCAAATTTAGAGATTCAAGCATTTCTCTGTAGTAATAGTTTTTCCCACTTGAATGCTTAGTTATATTATAGATACCTAATATCTAGCTATTTACTTATGTTGTAGAAATGAAGCTCTTCGTGTTGCTTTCATTGATGAGGTTGAATCTTTGAAGGATGGTAAAGTGCATAAAGAATACTATTCGAAGCTTGTGAAGGCTGATATCAATGGAAAAGACAAGGTTCACATTTTTTTTGCTGTCCTCTAATGTTGATGATAGCCATTGGCTTTAGTTGAAGTATGTTGAATGAACTATTATTTTTATAATATTGGTGCAAATGCATTTATCTGGGTTGTGTTTTAACCCAGTTTGAATTTGTTGTATTTTTCATTGTGATTTGTTGCTTTTTTTTTTAAATTTTGGTTGTATCTACAAATAAAGTAAAATCACAGTGTGCTTCGAAAACCGATATTACTCATATATTGGTTGGTTAGTGTGGTGTAACATTTATCCTCTAGATAATGTGGGTAGAATTGTTTCTATTCCATGCTAATGCACTAGCAGTTTATTGGATGTGCAGTTTCGGGATGTATTTGTGTGGAGCTAATCCGATTAGGAGTCAAAATAGTTCCATCCTGAATAGATTATAATGGACAATGCAATCTGACAACTTCTATTTAGAGCAAGAGCTGTTCTTTGTTCCACTTGTTGCTTATTAATTTGTGAATTTTTTTCTTTGAAGGAAATATACTCTGTTAAGTTGCCTGGGAATCCAAAACTTGGAGAAGGAAAACCTGAGAATCAAAACCATGCAATTATATTTACTCGTGGAAATGCAATTCAGACAATTGATATGAATCAGGTTAGTCATAGTTTTTTCCCATTAATGTAATTATCTTGAACAGTTTTGGACTCGTAAAATGTTGAGACAAAACTAATCTGTCATTTTATGCAAATTGGCCTCATTATTTTTTGTTCTCTTGTTTTTCTTTTGAACTTTTATGATCAATAACCTTATTGGAACAACAAGAAGTATTATTTCCTCCTTCACAAAATTACAATTACTAGAAACCCAATTTGACAAAAGGCCTTACATTTCCAGTCTCTTTTGCTTTAACCCAAGACTAGATGTTTTAGAAGCACTGCACAAAGTCAAGAAAGCTACCATATTCCACAACATCTTTTCAAGAGGAACACCTCCCAAAATTTTTGGAATTCTTCTTGCTCCCAATCCAATAATTGTTGTGTGGAAAACGAAGAAGGATTTTTTATGCAATATAGGAACAATAAAGTTCACTTGTATGTTTGTAATTTAACATTTTTACAATTTCATTACTATTTAAGGGAAAGAACATTAATGATGAATTAAATTTATGAATTAAGTATTGTTTCTTGACGCAGTGTATAACGAAGATAAAACTAGGGTTCTGAAGCCCTAAGGTTACAGATTAAACTGTAGAGAAATCTAGAGAAAACTCTCTTATATTTTCATTGAATCTAAATAAAAGTCTTGATTTCCATAAAATAAACTAGACATTACTTTTTATATTAGTACTAAAATCCTTTAGAGGAAAAGATTCCTAATTAAAAGTTATCTAATTAATAGAATCCATCTAGCATTGAGATTTCTAAATAGTAAAATACTAATTAAATTATAAGTCCTAAGCTAAGTAGGAAACAAATAATTAAAATCCAAAATTAACTAGGAAAATAATTAAATTAAGAAAACAATAACTTCATGCTTCAATATGGTCCTTCTCTCTTGGGATAATTGCTCTACAGTAGTCTCTCCCATTTTAGAAAAACTCGTCCTCGAGTTGAGTTCAGTATTTGGAAAGCACTCATAAAGATCAACAACATTGAAGGTCTTCGATATGCCTATGATATTTAGAAGACCAATAACACAAGCATTGTCATTGATTTTCTTCAGCACCTTTTACAGACCATACTTCTTCATCTTTAGTTTATCATAGGCTCCTACTTGAAACCTCTCCTTGCGCAAGAAAACCATGACTCCTTGAAACAATTTAACTTGTCTATGCTTGTCTGCTGCATGCTTATTTCTAGCACCTGTTTCTTCCAGTTTCCTTCCGACCTTTTGATGCACAACTTGCACTGTTCAGTCAATTTCTCTGCTGACTTGCTTTAGGCAGTGAGTAGATCGAACACATGATTCTGAAGTTTCATGTGCACAATTTCTAATGATGTCTTGTCAACAGCACTATGCTTGGAACTGTTGGAAGCAAATTTTGCCTGAGCCAATACAACATCTCACAGTTTAGGCTTGTCCCCACAAATGCTACGAATCAGATTGCTCAAAGTTCTGCTTAGACTCTATTTGGCCATCAGTTTATGGATGATCAGTACTACTAAACTTCAAAGAGGAATTAAACCTCTTCCACAAAGTTGGCAAAAAGTGACCAAGGAACCTGATATCTCTATTAAACGTGATGGATTTTAGAACACCATGCAACCTCACTGTCTTCCTAAAGAATAGCCCAGCCACACTGATCGCATCTATATGCTTTTTTGGGTTTTCTGAAACACATGCACGTAGCGAAAACGATAAATTTTTAAAAAAATTGGGAGATCTAAGATCCTGTTCGACATATCTAGTGTTTTTTAGAGTTTATACAAAGACTACTTGAAAATTAGATATTCTTTTCGGCTTTGAATAATTGCTTCAAGATTGAGTTGTTGCAAACCATAAGTTGTCTAAATTTTCGACCTCTAACGGTAATCCACATGAACCATCATTGAGAAATCTCTTAAACCCTTTTAAGAGAGAAGAATTGCTATGGCTTTGAGTGCTTACTCTTTTCTTTTGTGTTTTTCAGGTGTTCTGTAACTTATTATATAGTTTATGTACTGTGTACTTAGAAAATAAAAAGTATAACATTCTATTTATAGGAAAACCTGAAAACCCTATAAATGAAAAAATATTAATTTGCCCCCTTAAAAATATCACATATATATGATTTCTCATCGTGAAAGTTGACTAAAATGATTTTTTAATGCGTCAAATAAAATGAAAGTTACTCTACTTTTAATTTTTTCTTCTTTGTTCCCTCACTGGGTTGCTGTTGATATGGTATGTAGAGTAGGTATTTGTAATTTTCTTCACTGTTTAATGTTGGTTGTAATGTGTCTTTACATGATAACTCTAGGATAATTATTTTGAGGAGGCCTTGAAGATGAGAAATCTGCTGGAAGAATTCCATCAAGATCATGGTATTCGTCCTCCAACCATTCTTGGTGTTAGGGAACATGTATTTACAGGAAGGTATGTTTCTGCTGAAACAAGTATTTCTCTCATTTGAGTAATCATGTTATTTTCTGCTAAAGGCATTACCGGTGATGATTGCAGTGTCTCTTCTTTAGCCTCATTTATGTCAAATCAGGAAACTAGCTTTGTAACTCTCGGTCAGCGTGTTCTGGCTAATCCTTTAAAGTAAGCTTGTAGTTTTATAGCAAGTAAATTGGTAGCGTACTATCATATTGAATTTTCAGATACAGATGACTAATCCGTAACTCGCAGGGTCCGTATGCATTATGGACATCCAGATGTTTTTGACAGAGTTTTCCACATAACTCGGGGTGGTATTAGCAAGGCCTCTCGTGTTATCAACATCAGTGAAGATATATATTCAGGCATGACTGCTTTACTTGACTATTGATGAACTTGTTTCTTGTTTCCACTACTTTTTATGTCTTTGCTAGGGACATATGGTACCTTAGATCAAAACCTGATTTGCTTAATCTGTTTCTGAAAGTTTTAATACCAGTAGCATGTAGCACCTGATGGGTTTTATTATCACCAAAGTGAAGTTCCTTGTTTTATCCAAGTGATCAGAAAGTTTAAGGGTTGTTGGAAGTTGGTTCATTTCTCAATAAAAGAAGCATCACAACCTCGTGAATTTGATCTGCCAAAGCCAATCTCTCTTGGTGTTGTTCATTATGTGTGGGCTTTCTCCTTCACCTTAGGCTATTAGTAATTATTTTAGTTTTTAAGTTAAAAACCTATGAAGGAATTAGAATGTAGTTTCTTTCAAATACTTTTACTTTTACATTTAACTCTCTCTCTCTCTCCCCGTATTGTGTGTGTGTGTACCTGACAGAATTTTGCCTTTTGACATCCCATGCAGGGTTCAATTCAACTCTACGCCAAGGAAATGTCACCCATCACGAGTATATTCAGGTATGGTTTCTCATTTCTTACTTGGAGCTTTTTTAAGGCATGTAATTGTAATCCTTAATTAAAATTTACAGGTTGGAAAAGGACGAGATGTTGGTCTCAATCAGATAGCTGTATTTGAAGGGAAGGTTTCTGGTGGTAATGGTGAGCAAGTTCTTAGTAGGGATGTCTACAGGCTCGGGCAGCTTTTTGATTTCTTTCGAATGATGTCATTCTACTTTACCACTGTGGGATACTACTTTTGTACGATGGTATGTAATTACCAGCTGTGGTTATGAACATGACAATTTATAATTTATTTGCGGTTGAATGAATTGAAGGTTCACATCGGTTGGCTTAAGTTTCTTAATGCAATCATAAAGAAAATGCAACATGTAAAGAGTTAGACTATGCTAATTTTATGCTGTTTCACGAAGGGAGAATGTATATCTTACTCTAAAAGTTTGCTTTTGTTCCAATCCTTTGAGTGTGCACCTTTTGCATGCCTTTCTTCTTACCAGCTGGTCTCTATGATTTGATTCATCGTGTAGGTTTTGTGTTGCATTTCTAGATAGTATTTAGATAAATGTGTATCTAGTACAACAGAGATTGGGGTTTACATCTTATGCTCCAATTTTACAGGGAAAAAGAGTAGGAGAGGAAAAATTTGGTGTGAAAGCTGCATCATGCTTTTTTGCTTGCACACCTCTCATTTTATTTCTTTTTAACAAGTTTTCTTTTGGAAATTATATTGCAGTTGACGGTGTTGACTGTATACGTTTTCCTTTATGGGAAGGCATATTTGGTAAGATTGATATCTGTCCATTACTAGACAAAAATTTCCATTCTTGTATACTTGTTCACTTTAAATCCTTTGCACTCCAGATCATGACTTATATGTTCATTTTTGTATTTAGTTTGCTGATATTTTTCTGTTTCAAGTTGATAAATATGATATGAAATTATGTACCCGTTTGAAGCCACCATAAAATGAAAAAACAATGTCTAACATGTATCATAAATACAATCCCATAGGTTTTAAGGCATTCATCTGATGTAAAATGTTGTAAGAAATAATCCATATATGTTTTTTTTTAGTAGAATAATCTATATATCTGATTTTATAAGACTATATAAATATAGCTCACAGTTTTGTTTCAACTCAGCACCTGCTGTTCTGCACAAATATGCTAGCTCTTGTTCCCAATTTATTTTCCTTGACACTGATGCGATTTTGTTTTAGGCACTATCTGGAGTAGGTGAAGAAGTTGAAATTAGAGCACTGATAACGAAGAACAATGCGCTGAGTGCTGCTCTGAACACTCAATTTCTCTTTCAAATTGGTATTTTTACTGCTGTGCCAATGGTTTTGGGCTTCATCTTAGAGCTGGGATTCTTGAGGGTAAATATCATTCTTACTATATGTTTCGTAAGCTGTGAATGCTAATTACATGAACTAACTAAGGGTTAAGCAAGATACAAGAAAGTTTATCTCTTTATATTTTATTTTCATTTACATTTTTTTCCACCTATATCATCCTTACATTTTATGCCCTTACATTTTTATTCTATGTTAAATTTTTCTGAGCTTCTTGGTGTCGTATATTCCAAACATCTGCATGTGGTATATTACATCCTAAGCTTGTAAAATTATTTTTATGTAGGTTAGTGTTCCTCCTTCGCAAGCATTGTTTAAGCAACTGGACCCAGTAAACTTGGAATTATGAAGAGAAGAGAACTAAGATTTTGCATTTTTTGTGTTGCATTATTTCACTCATCTACAAGCATACATATTTACATTTGAACTTCTGCTTATGCTATCCTGTCATCTGAGACTACTGTAATTCGTTGCTTAGCTTACTTGACTCATGTGCTCACAGTTCACAGTTTTAAGTACATGAACTTCTGCTTAGCCTCATGTTCTTTAATTTGTTGCTGAGCTGAAAAATTGTTGTGGTGGTAATCTTCTGATTAATGTTGCAGGCTGTTGTCAATTTCATCACAATGCAGCTTCAGCTCTGCTCTGTCTTCTTCACATTTTCATTAGGCACAAAATCACATTATTTTGGTAGGACCATTCTTCATGGCGGTGCAAGGGTATGTTCAATCATTTTCTTTGTTGAATATTTATTATTTGTTTTTAGTGCTGTGGAATGTGTTACAATAATATTCTTTTTCCTAATAGTATCAAGCCACTGGTCGTGGATTTGTGGTCCGCCATATTAGATTTTCTGAAAACTACAGGCTTTACTCCCGCAGCCATTTTGTCAAAGGGTATCTCTCTCTCTCTCTCTCTCTCTGTGCGCGTGCATGCTTGAGCTGCAATAATCGTTTGATTGTCCTCTTATCTTCAGACTAGAAGTTGTGCTTTTGCTGGTCGTGTACCTTGCATACGGGTATAATGATGGTGGTGCATTATCTTACATTCT
>Ga0325404_1002864_pt1 | contig 18429 bp, 14 predicted proteins | sample PopdelMetagenome_18_FD_205664 | JGI IMG/M metagenome (GOLD analysis project Ga0325404, IMG submission 205664) | Populus deltoides microbial communities from Bellville, Georgia, United States - Xylem-Control-R1 | ecosystem: Host-associated > Plants > Phyllosphere > Stem > Wood/Secondary xylem... | reverse complement strand
GACTATATATTTTTTATATATTATATATATATATATATATATATATATATATATATATATATATATATATATATTTTGATGGGGGAGGACATGTTAAAATTGCCAAAAGATTGTAATTTTGATTTACTTATAAATTCATTCAAAAATACTTTTTATCATTAAAAAAAAACTAAAATTTTTAAATATGGTTTAAAGATCGACTTAAAATAAGGCTCGAGAAAATGATTAGAAGAGTTGATTTAAATTAACTCGGGTTAACTCTAATTCTTTTTAACTAAAACAATATTATTTTATATATATATATATATAACATAATCTACGGGGTTGGCAACTGAATCTTTAACTAGGTCAATTCGGATTTTTAACTATGTTTTTTATTATTATTATTTTTTCTCAATTCAGATTTTTTACCATGTTTTTCTCTTTTTTTATTTTTTCTTAAATTTGTGCTGAATTTTAAAAATATGAAAAAAATCTCTAGTTATTATTTTATATATATATATATATATATATATGCATGCATGCAATCAAGCTTGTGAACTTAGTTATCATTGATATTAAATAATAAGCTGAGACTTAATTTTATTAGTTGAAGATAAGATCTTGAGTGGAATACATATCCTTTTTTTGCCTAGCTAGTTTCTACTAAATTATTCCAAGTTCATTTATAATATGCTTTGGTCATGGTCACTTGTCTCAAATTAATGTTTGTAGCATATATATATATATATATATCTTATTAATTTGGTACAGAGGTCAACGATTGATTTTGGATCGTGTATTCCTCTACCAAAATTAAGAAATCCCTCTCCTATATATTTTCAATTATTAATTATAGTTGAAAAATATTGTTGAGGATATATATATATATAGCATACAAAATTAATTTGGATTCTTAGTAGTTCTAGGATATGCATGAAGCTTTACAATTAGTAAAAATATTAAAGACATGGATCAATCAGTCAATAATTAAAACAATTTAAAAAAGAATTAACAAAATCATAAACATCTAGTCGTGGTCTTACACCTACTCATGTTCGTGAAATAACATCTAGTTACTGTTTTAAAGAGATAGTTGGAATAAAAAAATATATGTTTTATTTTAAAATAATAAAAATTTATTTTAAGCTGTTATGATTATAGGATATTTATGTATGGTTGCTTTTAATCATTTGAATTACTCCATTCAAGTTTGGCATAATATATAATATGGATTTAATTAAGGTTCCATTTGAGTTCAACTCATATTTATAATATTTTTATGATGATAATATATTTATATTCGATTAATTTTATTATATGTTGAATATTATTAATTCGAGCCCATTTCATGTGGTTATAAAAGCACACTAATGACTAATCTTGTCAAACGTTAGGCATAACATGATCTAGGTTCGAATTATATTCATATAACTTTTTTTAAAATTAAGTTTGAAATATTCAATGAAGACAAAACTGAAAAAAATCAAGAAATTAAATTTTATATTTATAAAATTTTGATCAATAAAATGCTGAGGATGGAAATTAAAAAAAAGTTTCAATAAAAAAAGTAAACAACAATTACAAAAATAAAAGTCAAATCTGATATAAAATAAAATGAAATAAAATATTAAGAAAAATAATTGAAAATATAATTTAATTAAAAGAATTATATAAAATATTGAGGGATACAACTGGAAATATAATTCAATTAAAAAAAGTATATAAAACAATGGGGGATGTAATTAGAAACATAATTCAATTAAAAGAATGATTAAAAAATAAAAATTTACAATCAAAAGAATAAGAACCAAATATAAAATATGAAAAAAAAAATCAAAGGAGGATTAAATTGAAAGAGAGTTTCAATTATATGAATTATTTAAAATAAAAAATAGTAATAAAAAAAATAAGGATCAAATCTAAAAAAATAAATAAATCAAAAGGTTATTTGAAAATGTGCAAGAGAAGACTATGAAAACTAGAATGAGAGAAGAAAGAAGAAGAAAAAAACAATAGCCAACAACGCAAAACTTGATATATTTTAGCCACACGCGTCACCTATTAATAAAGGCGTCGTCATAAGGATTAAGATGTTATGGAAGCGATGTTTGATTGTCAGACGATATCTTACGTTCAACTTACTTTTTAAAATTAAATAATATTTTATGTATGCTAAAATATTAAATTTCTAATAATAAAACAAAAGCATAAGAAAGAAAAAACTATTGATCCAAGTTTAAGTTTAAGACAATTTGACATTAAGATTATTTTGATAATTTTATTGTACTTTTAAAATAAAAAAGTAAATAATATCCCCGCTGCTGGGGCATTATTTTTTGCCTTAAAGGATACATCTGTCTTTTTGCTATGCAAACATCAACAAAAAGATTATTATACCCCGCTGCCAAGACCAGTTGTGTTTTATTGATTCGGACAAAATCATAATTTTACTACTCGTGCCTACGGTGTCAATGTAAAGCTACAGTAAAATAACTACACCAATTTTGGTTTCTTTTAATATGATAGTGACAAAAATTTACGAGTGATCTCTGCAAATTGTTGAAAAGCACGGAATTTGTATAGGGAGTTTGGCTTTTTTCCTGAGATGTTCTCTAGAATTATGCATTTCCCTTATTTTAAAGATGCAATGCATCTAAAATGGGGACCTGAAAGTGAACGTTGAAAACAAAATAGTAATTGATAGATTGATAGAGACAGAAATCTCATATAAAGAGAGAGGGAAGCTGTGAAAAAGCTAAAGCCACAAGAAACACAAGATCCTGGATATCTTACACTGTTCCTATAAAGAAAACTGACACCGGAAAAGCACAGATCAAAGTGCTGTCTCTCATACTAATTTCCAACGTTGCACAAAAGACACTCACAAAGGTTAGTACTATTCTCTCTTTCATTACAGAACTTCTTCTGTTGGATATGGTTTGTCTTGGCTGCATGGCTTGTTCGCAGTTGATGGAATTTCGGTTGGTTGGTTCTCTGCTTTGCTGTCAGTGTTTCTTTTTTCTTCTGCTTGTCAAGGGAGAGAAGGGAAGAGGATTTTCTGTGTGTTAATGCAGTTCTTTTGGTTGTTTCGTTTAGAGTCGGTGTGTTTCTTGACCATTCCTACATTTTCTCAGCAACCAAACAGGAATAGTAGGTTATGGGTTTGTAAGTTTTGAATCATGAAAGGAATTTATCATTGTCATTTTGGTTTTTTCAGTGAGTATCCAGAAATCTTCATTCCTTTCTTTTGAGAGAATTGACTATATTTATTGTCATAACCTGACTTTTAAATTCAGCACTAAAATGTTTTCTTTGAACTATATACTTAGAGATGAATCACACTTTGACCAGATCCATTCCTTCCTCGGTTTGGTTGCTGAGAAAACTAAGGAAAATTACTCTGGATCCCCTGGAAATGATTAGATCGTTTTCAACCAGGTCATGTGGCTGTTCTAGGCCTGCGGTCCCAGCTAATGAAGACAATATTATTGTTTTTCTTAAATAAGCATGTGATGTATTGGTTTTTTTACTCTGAATGTTTTCCTGCATTGTTTATGGAAAACAATAGAAAATTAGAGTATTTCATCCCTTATCTAAGGTATGTTCACCCCTAGGTAGTGCTTGAACTATAAGTTTACTTATCCCATAAAAGGAAAAGGTTGGATTTGAAATGTTAGAATTCATTTCTTACGGTATCAATCATGAATTTTTAGTTGGTGGCGTCTTTTTCCCTCTTGTAGAAAGATTTTTGAGCTGCGAAAATCGGAGCTGTCGAGCCAATTTGGGAGATGATTGGAATGGAATTTGGGTAGCATAGTTAATTAGGCTTAGTGAAACTCCTCTCCCTCATAAAATATGATCAAAGTCTATTAGAGGGGTGGAGGGAAAGGGTTGTTTAATAGTTTATTTATTTGTTTTGTTTATTGTTGTTTAATCTACAACTTGATAGTTCCCTTCCAAATCATCTATAATTTTTTAATAAGGAAAGGTCATAACGCTTAAGTAGGCTTTGTTGGTATCAGGTGCTATAATATTTGCAAAATTCATTGTGGTGTTGGATGGTTCTGAATTTTCTTCCATGCTTCATATTAATTTATGTTCTTGAGTATCAGAGACAGCTTTCAAAGTGTCCATGGGCATTTGAGACTGTTGGTATGTCATAAGTCTAGTTTAAATGGCAGCCGCTTGCTTGGCTTCACTGGTGGCCTGACTGTGAGGTTGGAGAATATGTAGGTGGTGTTTGGTAGACCTATCATACACATTCTCATAGTATTATGCTGATGCTTCTCATAGGATAATGAGTTTTTCCTCTTTTCTTACTGAAGAGATAGCTGCAATGTTAGTTATAACCATTCTTGTCCTGAACTTCGATAAATTGTGAATCAACTGGCCTATGAAATCAACCCGTTGAATCTTGAACTGCTTAACAGAACCTTGCTTATCTTTGAAGCCCGATGTCAGTGTGTACTAATTATTAGCTGACCGCTTGGATATGGTTGAGCAACTTTCATGTCTTCAATATTAAACTTGAGCACATATCTGCAACCAAAATAACTGGTGCACTTGCATGTTGACTAAATAGTACGGTTCTGCTTTAAATATAATGTCAGCTTGTGCCTATACTTGCAAAAAATGCTTGGTTTATTGGATGATTAGAGTCTATTCCCTTTACCAGCTACTGTCATAGTAATAATTTTTCTTGGAAATAGTGGATTAGTTTAAATTTCGATGGGAAATTATAACTGATCATGACTAGATTTCTGTCTTCGTTTTGTGTTCTTGGTCCCAGTGGTTGAAATTTGACCATTTATCTTTGCGAGTTTGTAAAAGGCAGCATATAATCAAGCTCAGTCATTAATTCAATCTATAACTTTGCGAATTACTAGGTGGTGTTTTCAAGTAGTACAATTGGCATGATCCTGCTGATTGCCAATAATTCTTGTTAGTGACTGGTGCTAGCTGTCTTCATGGGTTGCTACCATTCAAAGAGAACTAAAAAGACTCCTGGGTACGAGGAGCCAACAGTTCTTGCTGCTGAAACACCCTGTGAGTATGCTTTGTCAAAAGGCTCATTGTTGCAAATTCCTGGGTGTAAATTGCCCCGCTTACTTCCTAGCTATGCTTCAATATGTTCCAGCTATTTTTCGATAAGTGTTGCTTCTAGTCTTATCTTAGGACATCTTAGTAGGTAATCACTATCGTGCAGATTAAACTAGTTGTCAGACATGAAGTTCAGTTTGTTGGAGTGTGTAGTACATGGAATGGTTTGTGTATCCAACCTGCGGTGTGGTTGGTCACTAAAACAAAAGACAATTTTATAGGCAATGAAAGGCATAAGAAGCATGGAAGTCATGTTGTCAGGGAAAAGGAAAGAAAGAAAAACAATGATGCTGTTCCTAATCACTAGTTTGAGTTTCAGCTAGATACTGCTCGCCTATTTTGGTTGTATTTCCTGCTAAAAATATTATTTGGTATCAAGTTCAAAAAAAACTGTTAACCATGTGAGACTGACTGATGAAATGTGAAATAATTTTGTATTGCAGTTACTGTTAGCGAAGTAGAGGCCTTGTATGAACTCTTTAAGAAACTAAGCAGTTCAGTCATTGATGATGGGCTTATTCACAAGGTATGGGTATTCGGTGGGATTTTGAAGTGGTTTATGGAGTATTTTGATCTAAGTATGTTTACAGTTAGGACTTAATTATTTGTGCTGATATCATTCAAATGGCTCTTTCTTCTCATCAGGAAGAACTTCAGTTTGCACTATTCAGGAACAAAAACAAGAGGAACCTTTTTGCAGACAGGGTATGTCGTGCAACCTTTTTCCTATAATATAGCAATAGTTACCCGATTCCATGGCATTTTCCCTTTTTCCTAAGTTGCATCGCTTTGCCATACTTCTGCAGATTTTTGATTTATTTGATGTCAAGCGCAATGGAGTAATTGAGTTTGGAGAATTTGTTCGATCTTTGGGTGTCTTTCATCCAAATGCACCAGTTGAAGACAAGATCCATTGTACGGCTAATGTTCTCTAGGATGAAATACAAGTAGGAATGAGTTCTCACACACACACACATGTTTTCTTTTGCATGTCAATTGGGACTTCTATACACCATAAAAACTGGAAGTTAGTCACTTAACCATTTTTTGCAACATGCTCCTGAATAAATTACTAATGAGAGGAGAATTTTCTGCAGTTGCTTTCAGATTATATGATTTACGGCAAACTGGTTTCATTGAACGAGAAGAGGCGAGTACTGCAATTCTTTTCTATACCATTTCTCTCTTACATACCATATAATGATGCATGCTGATGATTGTGGACATGTTTTAGGTTTATTGTTTTGTTCTTTCTGTTAAAAACTCCACATTACTAATCCAGAAGTGGCTATAGTCTGACAATATATACCATCAGAGAATTAAGAGGAATGTAATGGGAAAAAAATAAAATGATCCAGCAGTATATATCTGTTTCCGAATGTAAATTCTGACTCATAATTTTAAGTTATTCAACAGTTGAAGGAGATGGTAATGGCACTTCTGCATGAATCGGATCTACTGCTGTCCGATGACTGTGTTGAAACAATTGTGGACAAGGTACTTTTTTTTCTTTTTTGTGTCAAACTTCCTTGTTCATGCTTATTCGGTTCATTATTCTAATTTTTGTCTTTTGAGTTTTTCCACAGTCATTTAGTGATGCAGATTTAAAAGGTGATGGAAAAATCGATCCTGACGAGTGGAAGGAATTTGTGTCGAAGAACCCTTCTCTTATAAAGAACATGACTCTACCTTATTTAAAGTGAGTAGCGAGTTCACTCAGTTTGTAAATTGTGCATAACCTGGTTACTATAGTGACTAGTGAGATCAGTCTTGAATGTACCTCCGAAATTCAAGTTATTAACTCCAGGCACTCCCTTTTTTTTCCTCAAGGGATATAACTTTGGCGTTTCCCAGCTTCGTGTCAAAAACTGAAGTTGAAGATTCAGAAATATAGCAGAAAGTTATCAATCATGTCATTTCTAGCAATGGTGATCCACGCATTTTAAACCAGCTCTATTTGGGAGATGTTGGAAGTTGCATGAGTGTCGATAAACTTCCTCTGTGCAGCCAAGATCTGGTCTACAGGGTGCAACTGATTTGCCATCATAAACTTCGTTAATGCAGAATTGGCACAGCTTAGTTCAGCTCACGTTTTGCATATGTAAATGGCATTACAGCATCAGAAATTTTGCAAAGTGTTTAGAAAATGTGTATAGTTTCTGGGGTGGTACAAGGAAGAAGTCTGTTTTAACATTTATTTCTCTTTGAAGCAGCAATTGACCTGTTCTATATATGCTAGTGATAAAAATTTCAAGCATGTTCAGGATTGGACAGTACAGCGGCCATTTCATAGAATCACATACTTTATATATAATCTGAATATGTAAATTGAAGCAATCCATTTAGAGATTACAGGAGAACTCCATAATTTAGATTGGACAGTACAGATCGAACATGGGTTTAACCATGCATGTAGAAACCTTGAAGGGAACCTTCCTTATTTAGGTTAAGTCCTTCACTTCGAGTCAAGCAATGGCCGATCAGGAGATATAACTTGAAGACGGGTTATGAGAACCTTTGAAATGTTAACCAACAGGTGTGCAGAGTGGATTCTGGTTGTAAGTTTCAGGATGCGAGCCTTGTTGCTTGCCAATCCATCATCACTTTCCTTGAGATAGTCTCTACTAGTCATGGCAGCTAGACATAGACGCGAACACAACACACGAAAGACAACAAGCAAGAAAAAGGATGAAAAGGGATTTCACATAATTAAGAATGAATAATTATCTCAGGAATTTCTCTTTTAAGAGGTTTGCGACTCTTCAAAATCCAAAATGAAACACAACATAAAATCAAAATTAAATTGAAAAAAAAAATAGAAGAAGAAAAATAACAAAATTTGCTCATTTAGCATTTTCCAATCCTAATTTGAACGTAGAATTATCTAATAAAATTTGAGTTTTCTCCAACAATCAAATCAAAAATTATTAGTTTTTAGTTATTCGTCTAACACGTAAATAGATTTTTTTTAACTCAATTATATCTTATTTGTTCATAAATAAATCTACTAGACTTTTTACATAATCTACTAGTAAAATATCTACACTTAATTAATCAGAATTATCAGACTTTTTAAACTTGTTTACATTATTCAATCAAGAAATTGACTCAGAAAAATACTTGGGTGATAAGTTCGGGCCATTGGATAAATATCTCATTAAAAACCTGTCAAGTTTTCTCATGTAAATATCTTTCTTAATTCAACTAAGAAGCCTGTTCAAATTAGGTTTCAAATTCTACATTTTCTAGGTCAACACATGAGACGGGCGAATAGGATTTTAACAACTAATGGCATACTGAGAAAAATATTCTGTTAAATGACAGACATTATTTGAGCCAATTGTACATGTATGGTAAATCTCCCGGCGAATCATGATCACTTGATGAAATTTGCTGTCATTTTCAAAATCGATTTCAAGACAGAAGGTGAAGGAGATTTTCTAAATCATGTCAACAAACTCCGGTTCCCGTTTAAGTTTCACATCTCTTTATCCAATGAAGAAAATATAATTTCAACGTTTTCATTATCTAAGACAAGGAGTGAGGGAGAGCATTCTTAGAAAACCTGTCACAACTCTGCGTTTAAGTTTCACATCTCTTTGTCCAGCCTATCCCAAAACTTGAACCAAATTATGGGTTGAGTCCAATTTTTCTTTCTGTTTTGTGAGTTGGTAATTGTCTTTATATAGTTCTGCTCCCTTTCAAATCCATCTCTAAGCTTTTTGTACTTTACAAAGGGATGGTCATGTCAGCTTATGTAGGCTTTGTTTGGTATTAGGTACCATATAATACTTGTGAGATTCTTTGTAGTGTTCGGAAGTTTTGAAAATTCAACCATATCTTTATATTAATTTATGCTCTTGAGGATGTAGAAATATAGACACAAGCTTTCAAAAAGATTACAAATTGGACGTGTGGCTAAAAGAGAGTACGTTTTGGACAAATGTCAACTGGCTGTGACATGGAAGAAAATGGTTGCTGAAAACTCATCATACCTGACCGGAGGAGTCTTGCCATAGACAAGTAAAGGTCTGCTTTGTGGGTTTTCTTTGTGCTGATGACACCACCTTCTTGATCTTACCACTTAAGTTGAGCTCTTACATCCTTAAACGAAGAGGGATATCCATAAGATTCCAAAAACCCGGCAATTCAAGGTGAGAATCTTTGCTTTAAGCTTAATCTCCGTGCTTTAAGCTATGGTGGATCAATTGGTTTGATTTTTTTTTTTTTTTTTGGTTGTTCCTGATCATGACCAGATATATGTCTTTGTTTTGTGGATTTGATATTTCTCAGCAGGTTAAAGGCTGCAGATACTCAAGCTTAGCAATTATTCCAATCTAGCGTATTTCTTTGGGAATTGCCAGGTGGGATTTTTTTCAGTAGAAACCACCGTTGGCATGCCTGCTGATTTCCAAGAAGTTTTATGAGTGGATCGTGCTGGTTGTCTTGATCATGGGCTGCTGCCAGTCAAAGGGAACAAAAACGACAGCATGGTGTAAAGAGCTGACAGTTCTTGCTTCTGGAACACCCTGTGAGTATGCATTATCAACAAGCCTACTTCCTAGCTATGTTTCAATGGATATTCCACTAATTTCTCGACAACTGTTGCTTTTTATCTTACGACATGGATGGATAGAGAGTGCCTTGATTGGTTCCTGTAAATTAATCTTTGTTGACAATATTGAAAGAATAAGAAGCATGCATATGATGTTGTTAGGGAAAAGGGGAGAAGGAAAAACAATTCTGTTCCTAATTATTAGTTTAAGTTTCTGCTAGAAACAGCTTGCTCAGAGTTAGTTGCTTGCCCTGCTAAAATTACCATTTCGTATCGTGAAAATCATTACATGAACCTGGTCCACTGGACAAGAAACTGTTAACTGTTGATTTTTGTTTATTGCAGTTACTGTAAGCGAAGTAGAGGCCTTACATGAACTTTTTAAGAAATTAAGTAGTTCAGTCATTGGCGATGGATTTATTAGCAAGGTATGGATATTAGGTGCCATTTTGAAATGGTGTGTAAATGTTAATTTAAGCATGTATACAATCATGGCTTGGTGATATCATTTTAATGTCTGCTTGCTTGTTGTCAGGAAGATCTTCAGTTTGCGCTCTTCAGGAACAACAATAAGAAGAATCTGTTTGCAAACAGGGTATGTATGCCAACAATTTCTATGATATTGGGATAGTTTGCTTTTAGCTTTATGTAGGTGCTGAAGAATTATAGATTTTGGTGCATCTTTCAAGCCTTTTATGTCTCCTCTCAGAGGATTTTAATAATTTACATAGAGATTCTTCCTCGTATGGTCATGGTGCGGCCGCCTGGTGCTATGGGCTTTACCTTCTTTCTAAGTTGCATCTACTTCTGGTCCTTCTGCAGATGTTTGATTTGTTTGATGTCAAGTGCAATGGAGTCATTGAGTTTGGAGAATTCGTTCAATCTTTGGGTGTCTTCCATCCAAATGCTCCAGTTGAAGAAAAAATCTACTGTAAGGTTAATATTTCCCTCGACTGTAATGCATGTAGGTGTACCTGCACCCGCCCACCCTCACACACACAAACATCCAGTTTCTTCTGCATGTCAATTTGGTTTTTGTTAGTCAGGTGATGAATAAATTACTAATCAGCGAAGAATCTTACTGCAGTTGCTTTCAGATTATATGATATAAGGCAAACTGGTTTCATTGAACAGGAGGAGGTGTGTTCCATTTCTTTCCCATACATACCATATAGTATATTTCCTAAAAGATGCTGAGAACTTAAATGTTTAAAGTTTTTTCCCCATAATCCTACATTCACGAACTCCAGAAGAATTATAATATCAGAGAATTGAGTAGAATGTTTTGAAAAATGAAAATGATTATTTTAGCAGTGAGTGTGTTTTCAAATTTATATTCTGCCTCATAATTTTGGATTATTTGATAGTTGAAGGAGATGGTAGTGGCCCTTCTTCAGGAATCGGATCTGGAACTGTCAGATGATGTCGTCCAGGCAATTGTTGATAAGGTTCCAATTGGCTTGGTCTTGTCGAATCTGTTAATTCTTGCTTATGTGATTGAAACATTCTGATGTTTCTTTTTTTTCTAATGGTTTCCTCGACAGACATTTAGTGATGCTGATTCAAAAGGCGATGGAAAAATTGATCCAGAAGAGTGGAAGGAATTTGTGTCGAAGAATCCTTCTATTATCAAGAACATGACTCTACCTTACTTAAAGTGAGTAGCAAGTTCCAAACTCAGTTTGTAAATTGTGCAAAGGAACCCTGCATCTGAATTTGTTACTGGAAAAATATTAATCTTGACAGTGCCCCAAAATTGATCCTGGTTCGGTGATCACTGCATTTTCTGGTGAACTTTCTTCACATTTAATCCCATAAAAACTTAACTAAAAACCCTCGCACCTTCAACGTTCCTCTTTGATAGCTATTGTTCCATCAGTCAACTTGCTGATGCAGCCAAGTTTGTTGAGTTTAAGTTTTTTTTTTTTCCTTGAGCTTGGTTTTAAATCATGGATTCATATAATATGCATGGCTTTATTTTTTCTAGGATAACATTGATTACTATAATTGACTTCCAACATGACCATTTGTTTCTTCCAGGGATGTAACTATGGCCTTTCCCAGCTTCGTGCTAATTTCTGAAGTGGGAGAATCAGAAATGTAGCAGAAAAGTATCAATTATATAATTTCTAGCATGGGGCGCTTTTGAATAATCAGAGCTCAACTAAAAAGATGTTGGAATCTGCATGAATGCCGATAGAAGGGCTAGAAACTCTTGATTTTACAACCCTCTGAAATGCAACCATGATTTGATCAAGGTGCAACTTATTAGCCATTTTAAGCCTCTTGGTTTTCTTCTTTAATGCAGAGTTAGTACAGCGTAGTTTGCTTCATGTTTTGTACAAGTATATTACATTTCAGCAGCAGAAATTCAGTGGTGGTGGGTTTTGAAAAGGTAGTATTTAAGCAAATACTATGAGGAGTTGTGTTTTTGTATTTACTGCTGTTTTTCTTTAAAGAGGCAGGTAGCATGCTCCATCTGTTTCCAAATCAATATATGATTGAAAAATTAAGGCACATCAACATATTTTTTTGGCTGATATCCATTAAAATTCCACATATAGATCAAAGCAGGAAAAGAAAGAGAAGAAAAGATCAATGAACAATAAAAATACTGAATTAAATGCACAGTTATTCACAAAACGAGTAAAATTGAGTGGATATGACAATTTTTCAAAGCATTTAAACTGTTGAACACGACCGTTCATTGTAACCAGCAAAATCATGAACCACTGGTGAAGAAATGACCACACTCCAAGATACCTTGTCAGAACTCGAGGGTCACAAAGGAAGAGCAGCAGCAACTAAGCCAACTCCAAACATGAGCAGAGTATTATGCACCATGCATATTACTGAACCAGAAGTATCTTCAGGAACCATAGGACTCTCTGCGCCATCATCCTTTTTAGGCTTTGGTGGTGCTGGTGCTGGTGCAGGAGGTTTAGGGGCAAAAATATCTAAAGGAAGTAGCACCTTGTCAACCTGATAAATAGCAAGCTGGCTATCTATGTATACAATTGCCGATATGCTTGTATTGGTAAGTCCCGTGGTTACATTCACCAAATTTTCTGTAGTTATCACATTAAGTGCGAAACGATTACCAGATCCTGCCAGTGTTGTTATAGGGTTGCTGACAGTTTGAAAATTAGCAGTTGTCAGAATTCTTGGTATTATATGAAATTGTACCAACTCGATCTTCTGATGATCAGTCAAGGAGTTAAGAACACCAGATTTAATAATGGCCGAAAAGGCACCATCAGTTGGGGCAAAGATGGTGACCCCATCTCTCGAGTCATTGAGCTGGGAGAATAATTGGATGTCCTCTTGAGTGGATTTTATAAGGCGGGTGAAGAACGCAAAGTGGCCAGCCTTCTGGAGGATTTTAATGACATTGACAGGGCCTTTTGAAACTTGTACTGGAACCATAACAGGTGGCGAGGCTTGAGCAGACGTTGCAGCTGGTGGTGGCGCAGTGGCTGCAGCAGGTGCTTTTGCTGGTGCTGCATTTGGTGGCTGGGATAGTGTTTGGGTGCAGTGGAGGAAGAGAAGGACAAGAGAAAATGAGAAGGAAATTAGTTGCTTCATCTTGTTTGGGTTTTTTTAGGGTTTTGTTGACCTTGGAGCTGTGAAAAGAAATGCAAATGCAACTATGCAAGTGCTACTTGTTCAAGTGTTTGATGTCTCAAAAAGGGGATAGAGAGGGTTTTTGTTGTGGTTTTCAGAGAATGAGATTAGGTGCAATGTCTAATTTTAGCTGCACAAACTTAGCAGCTGCTTCAGCAACCAATTTGGTTGAAAAGTAGGAGAGGAGATTTAATTTGATGTGTGTAAAGATATACATGATTGCTGTAATTAGGTTTGTCTGAATCAAACAGGAAGGATAGCTTTGTCAATCAGCCTTCTATGTGATGTTTTACCAAACATGTCATGTTTTCCAGGGAAAAGAGAATGAAAGGAAAACAATTTTGCTGTTGCAAAGGTGATGGAAAATTTGAGATAAGCATGTAGGGGGTTAATGTGAAAGAAAAAATCACCAGAAACTCAGATTTAAGGGTACATTCAAGACTGATCTTATCCTATGGCAATCCCAGATCTAGCAGGGTGCCTGTTAACATTTTACTTTGTGCCCAAGCTGCTTGAGTATTGCTGAAGAAACTGTAACTTTGTTGCTTCTGTTCTTGGTCTTAGGACTTACCACTTGAGTTGAACTCTTACATCCTTTTAACAAGGGAACACACACATGAACACAAACGTTGAGTCAAGCTAAGATTCCAAAACCTGCCGATTCTCGTTGAGATTGATAACTTTTAGCTTAGTTTCAGTGCTTGCAGCTTTAGTGGATCAATTAATTTGAAAATGTTCTGCAGTAACTATTCCTGAAATTGACTAAATTCATCTCTTCGTTCTCTTCTTGGTCTTAGAATTTGATCTTTATCAGCAGGTTAAAGGCTGCAGACACTCAACCTCGGTTGTTATTTCAATCTAGGATATTCCTTCACAATTGCCATGCGGGGTTTTCAAGTTGTACCATTGGTATGAGCCTACTGATTGCCAATAAATTTTCCGAGTGACTTGTGTTAGCTGTCCTCATGGGTTGCTACCAGTCAAAGATATCTAAACAGACACCAGGGGATGATGAGCTGACTGTTCTTGTTGCTGAAATGCCTTTTGAGTGCATTATCAACAAGATGATTCATGCAAACTCCTGGCTGAAGTTGCCTCTGCTTACTTCCTAGATATACTTCAACGGATATTCCAGTTATTTTTCCACAAGCATTGCTCCTGCATTATCCCTTGATCAGTGAAATCGATTTAGCCAGATACACTTTCCCATGCCTTATCTGTATGTCATGCAAAAATTATCATTTTGTATAATGTTTAAAACAACTATTAATTTATGTAAGATTGGCTATTGGAATGTGAAATATAGCTTTAAGTTGATTGCAGTTACTCTTTAAGAAACTAAGCTGTTCAGTCATTGATAATGTCTGCTTTTTTCTCATGTTAAAGAACTTCAGCTTGCACTCTTCAGAAACAAGAAGAAGAAACTATTTGCAAAAAAGGGTATGAAAGCAGAATGCCGACCGTTTTTATAATGCTGAGAAATTTGACTTTCCTTGGCACAGAAAAATCATAGGTAGTGCTGCATCTTTTCAGCTTTTAATTCTTATCTCATTAATGGATTTTAGATATTTATGCTGCTAGAGATTCTTGCTCGAACAGTCCAACCCAAAACTTGAAGCTATCATCGAGAGTCTAAGATCTAATTTATATCATCTCCTTGTAGCATTTATGCAGTGCGATGGAGTGATTGTGTTCAGGAAATTTGTTCGATCTTCGGTCCAGATGCGCCAGTTGAAAACAAGATCCACTGTAAGGCCACTTTTTCTAGACAAAAATGCATGTTGGTGGTAAACGCCGATTGACAAACAATTCATCGTTTTCAAGCCCTGAGATTGTAGTTATAAATTATAGAAAAAAAGGTAGAGAAAAGTCTAAAGTTTGTGATTCAATAATACGATGAAAAAATCAATATATCAAATATTTATATAGAGATAAAAACCAATATAATAAAAAAATCTAAAGCAGAGAAAAAAAATTTATTAAAATATAAAATTATCTTGGAAAATAATTAAAATAGCAAAAACAGTATCTTAGTTTAATTTGAAGGCCTTCCTATACAACAAGCCAATTTCTTTATAGAATTAGGCTTGATTTTTTAATCAAATTTAAATCCAATTCAAAAGTTAAATTTATAATTATTATTATTTTTATTGGATTGTATGTTTAACAAATTAACTTATTTATCTAGTCTAAAAATGCATCCATGTTCCATGTCAGGGTTTGTTTGGGAGTGTGGTTGCGGTTGTTTTTCAAAGTGTTTTTAATGCCGAAATGCATTAAAATAATATTTTTTATTTTTAAAAAATTATTTTTGAAATTAGTGCATCAAAACAATCTAAAATACATACAAAAAATTAAATTTTAATAAAAATAATAATTCTTTAAAAACATGGGTACAACCATGTTTCAAACATTCACTAAACATACAATTCCTTGGCATAATTTAATTAAGTACTTTCATCTTTTATTTAATGTTTTTTGTTCATGTTTTTATATATCGAGATCTATTTAATTGGTTTTACTAAACAATTTCCCAACAAAAAGCTCATGGAAAAATTGAGATCCGGAAGAGTGGAAGGAAATTGTGACGAAGAATCCTTCTCTTATAAAGAACATGATTGCCGTATTCAAAGTAAGTAGCACGTTCCAAATGTTAGCAATGAAGAGAAAGAGGAGGATGACAGATAGATTTGTACAGTAGAATTTAGTGGATTCTGCATTAGCAATGAAGAGAAAGAAAGATAACAGATAGATTTGTGCGGAAAAATTCAGTGGACAGATAGATTTGTGCAGCAGAATTCAGTGGATTCTGCACTAGCAATGAAAAGAGAGGAAGATGACAGGTAGATTTGTGCGGCAGAATTCAATGGATTCTGCACAAATGTTAGTAATGAAGAGAAAAGGGAAGATGACGGATAGATTTGTGCAGCAGAATTCAGTGGATTCTGCACAAACTTACATAATTCTGTAGATAATCGAGTCCTTCAATTATGACTATATTTAATCCTCAAAGCTAGTATGTGTTTCCAAACCTTTTTCCCCTTGAACTTGAATAATAAAATCATTGATTCATACATGGCCTTTCCTTTGTGCTAAGTTCCAAACTGGAAGATTCCGAAATGTAGCAGAAGGACAACAATCATGTAGTTTCTCGCAAGGACGCACTTTTGAAAGATCAGTTCTACATAAAAGATGGTGGAATATCTACTCGAGCATCAATACAAGAGGCAGAAGGAGTTGAGTTTACAACCCTCTTGACTGCAGCCTATACCTGATTTACAAGGTGCTGCTTTTTAGCCATCTTAAACCTTTTGCATGTGTTCTTTAATGAAGAGTGTACAGCTTAACTTTAGAGTTGACTTGCTTGGATCTCGTATAGGTTTGGGTGGATCAATCAGGTCGTATTGAATTATTCAAATTTATAAAGATTAATATTTATAATAATTTAAAAAAAATACTTTGTTCAGGCTAAGCTCAGGATTGATAAATTAACCGATAAACGAGTTGATCTATCAGACTAGGTTTGATAACATCATACAATTTATACAAGCCATTTACCATCAAACCAATCCCATAAGAAATTATTGGATCCCTCAAGGTGCAGTGACTAATAAGCTGTGTGGAACCCGTTTGCTGTCTTACTAAACTCATTTCACTCTATTCTCCTTGTATATCATAACAAAAACTAAAATATATAGGAAAGTATTGTAGTTTTTTTTGTAAAATATTATAGATTGTTATGATATTTTTTTATTTTTTCTTGAATATATGGCCTTTTTTATTATGATTTTTTAAAAAAAAAATTTTTTTATTAATTAAAATTTTTAATATTAAAATAATTGAGAATTTATTGTATCAAAATCTGCTCAAACCGGATGGATTTTGTATCAAAATCTTGAGATGGGTTAACAAGGAGTTCAAAACCATGTTTTAGTTTTCTACTCGAGCACTTGGACTGAATTTGCATCTAGCTTGAAGCTTGGCCCTAGCCTTAACAGGGCTTCCATAGCCATGGTTGGTGGCTGTAGGAAAGTAGGAAACTCCTGTCCGTCCCTTTGAATACCTGGGCCTAGTTCTGGGAACTTTACTCTCGAACTTGTCTATGATAGGACTTAGGAGCATATAATTTTATTTTATTTTTTGAGAAAAAAAAAAAATAGGAGCACAGCATTAAAACGCAGTTATGTGTCCAATCTCAGCCTGTCGGTGGTTAATAATCCGCTACGTGTGATGTGATAGAGGTGAGGGTGACTACAATAATTATTATTACATAAAAGTAATGGTCATTAGTAATTTGAGAAATTCAATATTTTATTTCTAATACTTTACATTTTTTCCTAATTTGTGTTTTAATGTTTTTGCTTAAAATCCTCATATAATGCATCTAGTTGTCTATTACATTGCACCATAAATAGCAAGTAATAGATAAATGGCTCTGTTGTTGCGAGTATATTTATAAAAAATATAAATAGTTATTGTAATAAAAATTAAAAATTAAATTTATGAACGTTTTAATGTTCAAGTTAGACTTGATAGCTTATCAGGTTCAGGCATTTTAGATCTAGTAAATATATCAAACTCACCTTACTATGAATTTGACTAACCGTCACATCCAGACGCCTTGAGTGATTTATATACATACAAATACTTAATTACTCCTAACCTACATGATATTTACAATAAAACCATAAGGAAATGATGAAAACACCCCTTCATGCAACCTTATTTTTGTTTAAACTCAATGGTAATTTTCATATTTAACATATTTCAATAAATAAATAAACAAAAAAAGCCCATCAACATATGCATATTTTTCCTTTCTCAGGGACATGGTTGTATCTTCATTGTTTATTTTATAAAAAAAAATATAAAAGAAGTCCCCAACCCAAAGGTTGTTAGATGAAGGCACGTGGGTATGGCAACCCCATATGATATTTACAATTTTAATTGTTTCAATAAAAGGAAAAAATGGAGAAGCCCTTAATACATACATGTTCCCCTTTTTGGAGGCATGGTTGTATCTTCACTGTTTATTTTTTTTAAAAAAAAAAACTCTCAACCTAAAGGTTAAAATTTTGTGCCCTAAAGGGCAAATCAATATCTATATTGTAGCCCAAAAAACTCGAACGGACCATTTTGTCCGCAATCATTCTTTTAATGCAAAATAT
>Ga0325404_1002862_pt1 | contig 18435 bp, 5 predicted proteins | sample PopdelMetagenome_18_FD_205664 | JGI IMG/M metagenome (GOLD analysis project Ga0325404, IMG submission 205664) | Populus deltoides microbial communities from Bellville, Georgia, United States - Xylem-Control-R1 | ecosystem: Host-associated > Plants > Phyllosphere > Stem > Wood/Secondary xylem... | reverse complement strand
TATTATTATTATTATTATTATTATTATTATTATTATTATTTTCTAAAACCACATTTGGCAAAAGAAAAACAAATTTTCTTGAAATAAAAACTACCTAAAACAAGTCTAAAGGATGTTTACCAAACACATAATTGAACCAAATAAACCTTAACAAAAATAACAGCAAACCAAAGAAGGCCTAAGGAGTAACCAGGTTTTGACCTAACTAGGTTGACCTGACCGAGCTGATCTGACTGTGTTGACCCGACCGAGTTTACTCTAAAACATTGATTTAGGACCGAAACAGATCCAACAATAGAAAAACATAAAAGCTTAAATTTTTTTTTATTGAAATGGATCAAACACATAAAAATGAAGAACATGTATCAAGAACCCAATAAACACAACTCTCAAACCAGATCAGATCTTGAACAATAAAAGACATGGTTTTGTTCACAATCAAGCATAAATCAAGAATCAAGCATAAAAAACCATCGATTATCACTTAAAATCCATGATTTGGTCAAAATATATTATGGGTAGCCAAAGAAAACCTAGGATCTAAATGCATATATTATTGATATGTTCTCACCCTAGATAATTTGCTAAATAAATTGCCTGAAGGTTTCTGTGCAAACAATTGGACCGTAATGGATCCAAATCATAAAGCTAAAGCAATGTTCTTCTCAAGAACATGAAGAACACCACCATGGAAACCCACAAAATGCCTAGAATAAACTCAGTTATTAGAAACCCAAAATGACCAAGTAAAAGTTATACCTTCTTTTTCACCAAATGGGGGAATATTAAGAAATGTATTTCGTTGTTTGAAGCAAAAAAATAGTTACACGCACATTTATCCAACAAATTATGCATCCATCCTAATTTTTTCTTCATTAGCTACCTTTTAAATATATTGTTTTTGGTAATATTTCTCCAAGTAATAGGAAATCTAACTTCAAAATTTATTTTAAGCAACCAATTAATACAATTTTTAAATTTTTTAGATTTAAAATTTCAAATCTATATGCCTTTCAATTCCAATAATGAAACGGTCAAAATTTTAGTATTTATATGTTTCTAGATATGAGAATTTGTGTTTGACGATGGTATTACTGATATTTGTTGGAATTCGTTTTATAAAACATGTAATGGGTATTTTAATGTCAAATTAAATGTGAGGTTCACACACTTTTAGAGTTAAAACCATGTTAAATTTTGTAATTCAACATGAGTTATTTAATATGGAATATTAATATATTTTAAAAACCAATTAAATACGAATAAGAAATTATTCTAAAAAAGCCTTTAGATGATAAAAATTTTAAACCCAATATAGTTTTGTGGATTGAGTAGTGGGTTTATGAGCTTATAAGTTTGAGCTTGAATTTGATTAATGAAAAATATTATTTTTTATTAAGTTTCTATTTGATAGTAACTTTTTAGTTCTTAAAATGTCTTAGTACATAAATCAATATATTAATCATGATATGATAAAAAAAATGAATATATATATGAATTTTCATTAATTGTGAACATTCATTAAATAATGAACATTCATCATAATTAATTAACATTCATGAATTATGAGTAATCATGTTTTGGTTCCCAAGTTATATAAATATAAATAGGTGGAAAGAATATGATTAGAAATTTCTTGAGTTCCTTTTTTTTTTTGTTGTTGGTTTTTCTTGGTATTGTTCTTATATATATTCTTTCCATTCTAGATCTTAGGAATCTGTTTTTATAGGGAGAAAAAAATAAGTCCATCACATTAAGTTTGTAGATCTTTAAAAAAAATGTATTTTTTCAAGGTAATGTTGTTGAAATAATAAGAGGCTTATTAAAGAATTATATGCCTAGTTTAGGAAGCTTCCTGGAGACAATTCTGGGCAACTTAACAACATAAGCAATTTTTTAGTTGCATAATAGATTCTTGTGTCCTTGCAACAAGTAAAATAAAATTCACCTTTTTTTTCCTAAAAATATAATAACCAAAATAGATTTTGTGTAAAGTGATTGTGTTATGTGGCTAATATATTATTACAACATTAATTGGAGAATAACAAAACAACTAAAACATAATGAAAAGACATAGTAGCCCCATTTATATTTTTATATTCACCACTATAGTGTAATGACTTTTTTGTCCTTTACAAGAAAAATTAATTGCCTTTTTAATATAGTGTATTAGTCATTATAGATTTATTTAAGGGTGTTTTTGTCTATACAATATATTTATGAGCAGTAAAAGAACCAAAATACCCCGAATAAATAAAAAGCTAACATTGTAGGGCAGGGGTGTTATTGTCTTTTCTTTTTAAAATATAGTAAGATTATGTATGACCTCGGGGACAAAAAAAAATAAGCCATTGAAACAAGGGTATTGGCATCTTTTTATCTCGGTTTTTTTTTTTTTTTGTAATTGTTGGTTTGGTTAAAGGTAGTAATGTAATTTACCATTTAATTTATAATTTTTAAACGCAAAAAGTTGTTGATATGTGTCTCGGATGCCCCAGCATGTAGGAGACGTTATGTGTTTTAGGTGACACGTGGGCGTCTCCTAGTAGTGGAAAATAAGCTTCTACCATCTCATTTGGTTCTTCTTCATATTCTTTTTTCTATATTGGTGGTGTGTGGCATTTAAAGGTGGCCAGTTATTACCAATGGCCTTTCCTTTTTTTTTTCCTTCATTTCTCTCTCCAGCCTTAGAAAAGTAACTTCGATCCTTATTGTTCTTGGTGTTTCAGATTAAATCCTTTTAGCTTTGATTTTTTATCTTAGTCTTTTTTCTTGTTTTTCAAATTTTATTTGTTTTCAATTTAATCCTTCAATTCTAATTTGTATATATAATATTTTTCAATTTGATCCTTCTATTTTTATTCCTTTTTTTTCTTCACTCTTTTGTCAAACTTTTTATGATTTTCAATTTTATCTTTTATATCAGGTTTTTTGTTTTTGTTTTTTCAATAAGAATAATATTAATTTAAATTTAATCATTTTTCTTTTGATTTTTCCAATAAGAATGAGGAAACAAGGGACACAATCAATCAAAGCTACTTATCTACAAAGGGTTTGAACAACTTCAAAAAAGAGCTCAAAGCTCAGAGCTCATCATTCTTTCTTCTAACATTCTTAAGAACGAATAAAGAGGGAAAGGGACACACACACACACACTCAATTTGGTCCTTCTACTTTTGATTCTTTTTTTTTTCTTCGCTCTTTTGTCAAACTTTTTATGATTTTTAATTTTATCCTTATATCAAGTTTTTTGTTGTTGTTTTTTCAATAAGAATAATATTAATTTAAATTTGGTCATTTTTCTTTTGATTTTTTTCCTTATCCTTTTGTCAAAGTTTTTATTTATAGTCTTTAATTTTGTCCTTCAGATCAAGTTTATGTTTTTTTATTTCAATAATAATAATAATAAATCATTCTAAATTCTAAGAAATTCTAAATTACATTTTTAATAAATTCTAAATGAAAATAAATTTGAATTCTATTCAAATAAAAAGGAATAAAAAATGAAATATATAAAAATATTATCTAAATTAAATTTATTATATAAATCTAAATGTATTTGATTTAATCTATTAAGTAAATATAATAGGTAATTAAATATAATATGAATATATTAGATAGGTAATAAGAATTTAATAGGGATGGTCCTGAAAAGAATATATGGCATAGTTATTCACAAATTGGATCCATGTAATGCATATCAATAGCAAGACAAAAAAAAATTAATATAGTTGAATTGTAAAATTTCTCTTTACCAAGGAGAAGATGCGTTAATAGTAGTAGTGGTGTTGGTTATAATAATAATAATAATAATGGTAGTGGTGCCAGTAGTAGCAGCATCAACAGCAACAACAATAACCTTCAAATCAAGTTTTGTTTTTTGTTATTTTAATAATAATAATAATAATGATGGTAGTGGTAATAATAATAAAAAAAAATTATTAAGAAAAAACAACTTAAAAGAAAAGGGTTTCCTATGGCCATAGAAACAATCCATTTTTTTCAATACAATAGTCAAGTGACATCTATAGCTATGAGTATTTTTATATTTTCATGCTTTATTAGTCATTATAATTTTGGTTGAAAATATTTTTATCTATTTAATATTTTTAATGATAGTAAAATAACAAAAATATCCTAAAAACAGTGAAATAACAAAAAATAATTTAAAAAAAAATGGTTAGCTCATTGAAGCTGCCACACACTTTGGGCAGCACTCATTACGGTTTCTAGTGATTAAAAATAGGTGCTTGCTGTATAATTTTATTCTTTGTTGTCTCCTCTCTTCTATTATAGAGACGTATATTGTTCAAAACTAAGCAATATTATCTTATCATTAATTAATATTGTTATACATATATCATGACTGACTAGGTTTTTTAATCCTCTTTTCACTCCATTTCAACACTTAAATATTATTTTTTATATAAAAAATATTCCAGCTCTATATCAAAGCGCGAGCACACTGGTAAATGTATAAAAAAGGATGAATGAGGGAAAAAGGGACGCAATCAATCAAAGCTACTTATCTACGAAGGGTTTGAACAACTTCAAAAAAGAGCTCAGAGCTCTTCATTCTTTCTTCTAACATTCTTAAGAACGAATAAAGAGGGAAAGGGACACCCACAAACACTCAATTAAGCTACTACCTCACTAAAGAGGGTTTGATTTACTTTGTTGGGAGGGTTTTCTTCTGAGATTCTTCAGTGGGGACTACAAAATTTGTCCTTTTCAGCTCCATGGAAGAACCTTAATCTTTTCCTAGGAATAAGTAGTCTCAAATATTTGTAATATGAACTAATAAATATTTTTAAAAAATACCCTGACTTTTCATTTGTTTTAGCATGGTTCATTAATGCACTTCCATATCCCTTTAACATTTTGCATTTGTTAATTACATAAAGACATCAACCTCTCCCTCAAATACTCGGAAAACCACACTTCCACAATCTTTCTTCTTTTTTGTTTTTCCAGCGTCTATACTCAAAAACTAACACTCAAACCATCCAAATATAAAAGAAAGAAAGCAAAGCAAAGAAGGAAAGAAAAGGAGATGTAAAGAGGCCTAGAATTAACAGAGAGGTGAGAACTCGGAATTGCAAACAGCGCCTCGTGATGGGATAGGATCCAGACAAGATGGGGCTCTCCCCCTTTCCATGCTGAAGAGGATGAAAAGAGTTAAAATTGGAATGTTCATGTTAGAAACCGTTCGCAGCATAAGAACTTGTCCCATATCAGTCTTATGCTGTCCTCGAGCATCTTGGAGATTGAATCACTTTCAGCTCCCGGTTCCTTCATAATTCAACAAATGCAGCTTTAAATACTAGAAAAATATTACTGGGATCAGATATGGATCTGTCAGCTCTGGGCGCTAGAGTTAATCACTTAGAAAGCTCACAGATTAGAAGTCGCATATGAGCCAAAGCAACATAAAGAGGCATAGGGAAAAGTCAACCAATAAAGGAACTTGCCTGCATTTCTGAAACAATTCTTTTCAACTTCAGATAAATCTCTCTTGTAGTTTCCCCAGTTCCAGTCCTGAAATCATATCGATCGGCATCTCTTGCTTTAAGCCTAAATGATGAATTTTTATAGGCTTTGGTTACTGAGTGCCAAGCCCCAATGACACTATATCTACCACCAGAAGATGCCTCCCCCAGGGGCCATCTTAATCCACCCTTCATATCTGAATCTAGAACCGCTGAATTGATCAGATCTCTAAGGCTATTCATCTCCTCATCCTGCATCGATTCATACAATCAGTCACTCCACAGCATCACTATCAGGAGTTAAAAATCCAATTATAACTCTAACAGAATATGTGTCTATTACAATGAAGCTTCTTGGCTTTGATATATATGATTATCCGAAGAATAATCTGGCTTAGTTACTAAGTAGCCAATACTTAGTAACTATATTCTGGCTTTGAAACTATGATTATCAGGCAAGAATAATCATTGGCTTCTGCTTAATAAACTAAAATTTTCATGCTGGAAATAAATTACTCACTAGCAGCTTTGCGCTGTCTAGACTCTAGATGAAAATCTCTCATGCAAATTTAGGGAAATCATTGTTCCAACTATGAAAATCCTTACTCTTTAGATCATGAAAGACCAATATCCGGGTATACGGTTTTGACCTTCTAATTTCGTTCTTGACTTGTTAGCCTAACTCGCTAGTGCAAGCCTACTCAGTGCTTGTTTTACATATCTTCTCTTCCAGGTGTGATCAAACTAAGTTCTAGGATAGAGATTATTTCCTATTTTCCATCATGACATTCTTTGAAATGGAGAAAGGACTTGCTAGACTAGATTAAATCTGTCATTGGAGGAAAATACAAAGGGAGGATGCTTGCTCAAGTTTTCTCACAAACAATTTTCTGCTGGGTTTGGGCAGAGCCCAAGACACTTCATGCTTCAATGAGTGTCTAACAATCATGCAGTGTTGATTGAATTTTTCAGCGAGAGACAGTACAACTTACAGTTAGAGCTGTTAAGATCTTCCTGGAGCAAAGCATAAGCCTGAGGTCCAGATTCTTATCAAGACATGATACATCTATGACCATCTGGCGCACTTGGTTTAGCTCAACCTACAAGAAATCTTTATAATTTAATGCCACACCATGAACAAGCAAAAGTTTAAAAGTGGAAACCATCTTAAATCCATAAGTGAATATCAGAAGGTGTCCATGAGATTACACAATGTCACATTGATAAAGCACAAATTACCAAAAACAAATTAATTCTACCATATAATATGACAAATTAACATGAGAGGACAAGACTCTAGGTAGTACAAAACCTGCCTTGTAGAGATGAAGTTTTTTATTTTCCACCACAGTACATTTGCATGAAACAGTTGCATCTGGCCGTGTATTATCAGACAACTGCTTGAAGGAAGAAAAGTTAGTAACAAATTGGATTAAAAACATACGAAAAACACTACCATGAGTCGGTGTGCAGCAAAAGGAATACCTTTACAGTGTAAACATCTTTCTCCTCTAAAAAATCAATTCCAATCGCTGGGACCACTCCATCTATAATATTTTCCATGTATGAAGAAGGAATATCTGTGTACAATGATCTGTTGAGTTGTCTCAAAATGGCTTCTTCAACCTGCATTTTATTGACACTTTCTAGTCCCATTGAATGGTTCCTGCATCACAGAAATAGTATAATAACTCTTGCTTGCTTATCCTTTGTATAACTGAAATATAAAACATGCTTCTTATGCACTGATGGATAATATGAATTTAATTTAATATAAGTAGTTATGGCTTCTAATATAAGCATATCAACAATATCTACGCTACTAGGAGCACCAGCAAAACTTGTTTGGCAGAGATCAAAGTAATCACTAGAGCAAAACAAGTCATATGATACACTCAGGTGTGGCAGAAAATTAATAGATTAAGAAGTAGTTTAGAAAAGTGTCGAAACAAACAAAATCAAAATATTAACTGAGATACAATCATATGGTCCAAATTCATAAGGAAGAACACCAATTAACTCCAGTCGAGGTCCTTTATGGAGGAACAAACACTTGTACGTAAAAAGTCCACTGGACACCAAAAGGACTATAACGGTTCAAAATTCAAGAATTCTATGCCTACAGTGCTTCAAAAAGTTAGAGAATTCTATGCCTAGTTCAGGAAGCTTCCTGCTGGAATGCAACAGGAATAACTACAAGGAGAACAAAGTGAGACAATTCCAGTCAACTTCACAACATTATCAATTTTCAGTTGCATAATAGATTCCATAAGTTGGAAAAAAGATGATGTTCCAATTAACATTAACTCAATTTTGCAATAACTATAGAGAGAAGTTGGATTGCTCACCCCTGAAAAATAAATTTTCCCAATCGAGCAACCAATGTTGGCTTTACTTTTTCAGAACCCTGATCATCCATTTCATTCCTCAAAATTTCGAAAGAAGAGAGTAGTTCTTGCTGTACGTTTTCCGCTATAATTTCCCATGGACTTCTGGAGCAATTCCTTACCAGTTTGCTATCCTCTAAATTGCATGAAATTTAATACAAAGGTTTCAATAAAAGGCAGAAGCAACTAACAGAAGCACAAATTATAAAAATTTCAATACGGATGGAACACGAACCTTCAGTTACAATGCTATTCACCAAGACAAGAGGCTTTTCTCCAATTTTACGCTCAACATATTCCAAGGAAATCGGCTCGAGATGAATGTAAGGAGGAAACTGGCCATCATCATCCAAGCCAACAGCAAACCATTTAGATATGGCATGGTCTGCATAAACAATCTTTCCACTCTTATTTTTACGAGAAGTGGATGCTCTCAAATTCATATTTCTTTGAAATTGAGGGTGCAGCGTCTCTGGAATTGGGGATGCCGATCTCACATCCTTTGAATGCCGCTTGTGTGGAGGAATGTAAGCCATCAAATTTACAGGAAACGTATGTAGCCTGGCTGCCCAAAAAGAACACATTATTGAAACAAGAAAGCAGAAAGAAACCAGCCGGAAAAGAAAAGAAAAGAAAAGAAATTCTGCTATTTCAAGAACCCAGAAGAAAGAAGGAAAGAAGGAAAAATCCAGTCTTGCAATATGAATTCCAAAGAAAAAAGAAACAACCCAGATAAACTAAACTTGTAATAAATTGATTAAGTCGATCATTTTAGTAAAAATGATTTATTTAAGCTAAGAACTATGACCCGAAGGTAAAGAAACTGAGTATGATTAAAGCAGTAGAGGGACGATCATACCTTAGAGTTAAAAATTCTTGGTGGGCGTACAACAGTAGCTCTGTTCTGTCGGTATTATATTGTTACAGCACAAATGGGAGCATGTATATATATAGGGATAAATCCTACAAGAAAGAAAGAATATGGCGGGAAAAGGACCCCACGCTCAGAGTGACTGGGAGTATTATATTACTTGGTTTTTAAAGTGTTTTTTTTTTTAATATATTAAAATAATATTTTTTAATTAAAATTTAAAGATTATTTTTTATATAAACATATTAAAATAATTTAAAATAAAAAAAAAATTAAATTTTTAAATAATACTTTTAAAATATAAAAACAAACAAAATCTTAATTAATCGAGCGTCATACAATTACATTACAAAAAGAACCCAGCGGTTGTGGCATTTTCACAGTTCAAAACACTCTAAGCGGATCATAGCAAATTTTTAATGTAAAAAAAAATTAAATACATATTGCTAAGGATGAATTAAAAAAAAAATCTAAGAAAAAGATATCAAATAGTTTTTTACACTCTAAGCGGAACCCGGGTAAACCCGATTAAGACCCGCCTCTTTTTAATTTATACATGGATGTGAAACGGCGTAGTTTTTTACTCTCATTTTCTATTGCTACATTTTCTCAGAAACCAAACTGAGGATATCAAATAGAGCAGAGAATTTCAAAGTAAATCAGGAAACATTTAAGTACCAATCATTTAATAAAAAGATATCTTCGCACCAAGAGAAAGAAATTGTAAAGCCCTTAAATTTCAATTCAAAGAAAACAAAAAGAAGAAAAAATCATAATTTTAAACAGGCATGAAAAACATATAAAATCTCTTTTTGAGCATCAAAAACTCTGTTTCTTATGACAAAATCATTTTCTTGGAATATCTAAGAAGATATTACCCCTCCAGATTCGCTCACAACGTTCCTATCATCCGTGTATCAACTCAACCAGAGAGCTCACCTCAGCTGCTATATTCACAAAAAAAAAGAGCTCTTCTTCTTCTTCTTCTTCTTCTTCTTTGCAGCTAGAGAGACAAAGGGAGAGTCTTCTTCTTGGGTGATCCGTGTATATGAGAGGGGAGTTCAGAGTTGGAATATAAATGAAGGGATAGATATATGCCACGTTATGAAAAGTTAGAAAAGTGGTTAGTGTTGATTATTACTGTGTGAATTTTGATTTTCCCAATACTCCTTTCATTAATTGTTTCATTAATTGTTTTAATTTAATTTAATTAAAGTGGAGGTAAGTGGATGGAGCTGGGAGGAGAATTCAAAGAAAGGGAGGTGCCTAAATAAATGCTAGCATTTAATGCTTTGACTTAATACTGACATGTGAGGTTTCATGGAGGGTGAGGATGCTTTGTAGACCTCTGGTTCGATAAATGACAGACAAAAAAATAAGTTTCAAACTTTATTTGAAATTTGCAAGTTTTGAATAAGTTTGGTTTTTTTTTGGGTTGACTGTAGACCTCTGGTTCGGTAAATGATAGATAAAAAAATAAGTTTCGAACTTTATTTGAAATTTGCAAGTTTTGAATAATTTTGGTTTTTTTTTAGGTTGACTGTAGACCTCTAGTTCGGTAAATAACAGACAAAAAAATAAGTTTCGAACTTTTATTTGAAATTTGCAAGTTTTGAATAAGTTTGGTTTTTTTTTTGGGTTGACCCGGGTCAACCCGTCTAACCCGTGACCCGGTCATTAAACCAGGTCGACCACCAGGTCGGGTTTCAAAACTGTGGCTGAAATGCCACCTTTCTCGGTGGACATGAGGCACGACTCAAGGAGCCCTTACTAGTGATGTGGTGCTTGTGAATGTTGGAGGCGCGTGGTCCTTCTTTTTTTTTTTTCTCCTCTTTCTTTCCTCTCTCTTCTACGAAATTTATGTGTCTTTGAAATAGCAAGTATCCTATCAATTTATTTTTCTGTGAAATTTTATTTTTATTATTTTTATTATTATTTATTTTATTTTAGATTCTTTTTCTAAATAATTTTATTTTCAATTTCATCCCTTGGTGTTATGTTGATTAAGAATTGAGTTTCATGACTTTTTTTGGATTTGTCTTCTATAAGATAATTCTAACATCATGACTCGGGTCATGGGTTAAAAAGGTCAACCCGAGTTGACTTTAATCTTTTTTTTAGTTTCTTTTATAAAATTGGTTTTTGTTTTAAATTTCATCATTAACGTTGGGTTGGATATATATTGGGCTTCATAATTCTTTTTTGCTTTTCTTTATGTGGGGTTATCTCAGTCTCATGACCGAGGTCACGAGTTTAACAAAATGACTCAATTCATTTTTTTTCTTTTCTTTTTTTAATTAAATATTTTTTTATCATATTCACCTTTTCATATGAGTTTATTGAGGATTGAATTTTGTAATTTATTTTGTTTTACTTTTAATGGGGTTGTCATACTCATGACCTAGGTCACAGATTTTACAGGTTAAACAAGATTGGTCTAAGTCGATTCGGTATGTCATTGTCTAGATAATTTTTTTTTAAATGACATTTAATATTTTAAAAGGTGCCATTTAATACACATCATATTTTTTGTTCAAGATTTTTTTTTTGTTAACCGTAGGTGTCCGGGCCAGCTTACGCGCACCTCGACTAATCCTCCGAGACCCTAAAGTTAACAACCATTTTATTTTAATTCTTTTTTTAATTTCATCCCTTAGAATTTAATTTAATTTGACTTTTATATTAACTTTGGTTCTCATTCTTTTTCTTGTTATTTATTTTTTTCTCTTATTCTTTTTGTAAAAATGTTTTTATATATCAAATTTGGTCCTCATTCTTTTTATTGCTATTTATTTTATTTGAAATAATTTATGAAATTTAATTACTTTTTTTTAATGTCATCATTTTTCAACTTTTTTATCTGTCAGATTTGATCCCTATTATTTTAATTATTATTATTTTTTAAAAATAATTTATAAAATTTATTTTTATATATATAATTTTAATGTTTCTTCAACTTTAGAAATCAACTTTTCATAAAAATTACTTTTAAAAAAAATTCTATTTTAGCAAACAAACTGAAAGGAGGATAGCATATCTATACAACATAAATCAGAAAAGAAAAGGAGAGAACCCTTGAAAAGAACAAATGTGTGATTAGATGCATATCTATATAACATATTTGAATTAGCAACAAAGAATTTCAAGCAAATAAAAAAATAAAAATCAAATTTGATAGAAAAAAATTAAAAAAAATAAAATTAGAAAAAAATAGTTAAAAAAATTATCTTAAATAAAACTAATAGTAATTAAAAGAATAATGACCAAATCTAATATATGAAAAAAAAAATGAGTGAAATTGAAAAAAAAAACTAATTTTATAAATTATTCTAAATTAAACAAATAATAATCAAAACAACATGAACCAAATCTAAAGAAAAAATAAATTGAAATGCTTCTTTGAAAATTTAAAAATCAAGCGTAAAACTTGAGGAGGAGAGAGAAAAAAAGATTGTCGGTGCCCAATCAAAAGCCAGTTGGCTACATGAGCCACCCAGACATGAAGGGAATATCATGTCGATTCAAATGTTGTTGTGGAAGACAGTGTTTTGGCACTTAACAATGTCTCATACACTGCCTAAACAGTACGATCATCACCTACTCACTCACTTGTCGATCATTTGAAAAAAATATATTATTTTATATTTATTAAAATAACAAATAGTCTCTTAGTCAACTTGAAAATAAACAAAAAGCTAGCTTGAAAAGACAAAAAAAGCCTTTAAAAGTGAGTTTTGTAGTTAATGCTTTTAAAAGTAATTTTATTATTTTACTGTACTAGAATAAATTAAATGACTGAAAAGCTCCTAGAAGCCAATTTAATTTGATTTTTGGTTTAAAAGGTAATTTAATCATTTTACTATAATAAAAAAATAAAAAACTTATTTGTTTTTAATCAATTTGATAATGACCAATGAACCTAGTAAAAATCAGCTCAACAATTTTATGAAATTAAGATTAAATGATTATTTTATTGTTCCAATTTATAATGTATTATGTCTTGGGATATAATAAAAGAATGATGTCTTTTATTTTATTTTTTTAATGCCATCATTCCCAACATTTTGAAAGTTTTTAAATAGTTGATTGTGAGACTAATAAAATTCAGGATGATAATAGATATGCCCGAGTTGAATTTGTGTTATATTTATATTTTATTTATTATTTATCAAATAAAAAATTTCAATATTTATATTTTAAACATTAGATTTTAAGTATCTATTACTATTTATTATTTAATAAAAAGAAAAAGAATTATATATATGGTAAAATTATAAATAATATATGTATATGATACAAATTTATACATCTAAAGTGTGGTTTATATCAATTTTAGATCAGATTTAACCTATTTACACACTATTTTATAACCTATTTGTATCGGTATCGTCCAAATTTGGCCAGCTTCTTTAATTTGGGCAGCCAACCGGAACTTTCCCAACGTTTTCGTTTGTTATGTGAATAATTAATATGTTTTTCATTGACTAATAATTAATTAGGCATATGTAAGTATCAGCACACCGAAGGAGATTTTAAGGCTTTCTAGAAATAGAGTTATGGTTATTTTTTAAAATAATTTTTATGTTGAAGTAAATTAAATTAATTTTTTTTAATTTTTAAAAAATTATTTTTGAGATCAGCACATCAAAATAATTTAAAATATATAAAAAATTTATTTTTTTTAAAATACGGTGCCGCTGTTTTTCAAAACGCTCTCTTCCACCTAAACAAGTCAGCCCACCAAAGGAGATTGCTGAGGTGTGATAGTGTGATATATTATATTTTAAAAGTGATTTTTTTATTAAAAATATATTAAAATAATATTATTTTTATATAAAAACTATAAAAATATATTTCAAATTATTAATTTAATATAAAACAAATAAAAAATACTTTAAATACTTTGCCACTTGTTCCTTTGTGTCATGATTAGTATAAGATGGTTTTGGTTCACTTCTATCCTAGTTTTAAAAAAAAGAATATGTCACTTGATAGTTTTAAATTAATATTTTTTTTAATGTTATTAAAGTTTTGAAGTATTAATATAAAAAATAAAATAAAAAATTTATTTTAATATATTTTTAAATAAAAAATTATTTTTAAAAATATCTTTCAAACAATTCTTCAAGTGGTTTGTAGCAATCCATAGGTTTTTTTTTTTTTTTTTGCTTGCCTAAGCAATTTGCTGGAATAATTATCTATGGACTTGACGCCCCACTATGAACTGACCTCTAACTCCAAGACGCCTCTCTCTTTTCAATTTTATGTTACTTTTTAAATAATAGGATAGAATTGAACCAAAACCATCTCACACTAATCATGACACAAAGGAACAAGTGGCAAATAATTTAAAAATATATTAAAATAAATTTTTATTTTATTTTTTATATTAATACTTCAAAACTTTAATAATACTAAAAAAATATTAATTTAAAACTATCAAGTGACATTTTCTTTTTAAAAAAACTAGGATAGAATTGAACCAAAACATGTGGCAAAATCATAATAGTCAGTCATGCTTGATAAAATAATCAATTTATAGTGAAAAAATTTAAATTGTTTAATGGGAAGAAACAAGGCAAAATCAAAGTCTTTGTTTACCATTACTTCAAACCTTGTACCATAAAAAAAAAAAAAGAAGTGAGTGTTAGGCTTTGATGTAAAGCTTAATTTATCTCTAATAAATATAAGCATTTAGTTTTGGTGAAATATTAATATAAATACATAAGTATTATTATTAAAATTAAATAACAATTTAGTTTATCTTCGATATGATATTTTTTGGGGTGATTTTTATATTTTTTTTAGCACAATGATTTCTTATCTAAAAATATATGAAGATCATCTATGATTTCTAATTATTATAAAACTAGATGATGAATTTTTTTTTAATTTATTTTTTTTACTAAATGAGATCGCTAAGAAATCCCATGCAACAATAATAATTATTAGCACAAGAGTAATATTTTAAAATGTAAAAGTTAGACTTTAAAAATATAATATTTTAATAATTTAAAAGAATATTTGTCAAAGAGAGTAATTAATTAAATCACTAGTAATGATTCCGAGAGAGAATTAAAGAATTATTAAGTAATAAGTTAAAGAGTGTCGGGAATTCATGATTCACCTACACCTAGCAATATGGATTATAATAGTAATCTATAGTGTATTTTCTTTTTTTTCATGTTTTTGTTTTTTTTGTGCACTTTTTTATTTTTTTCACTCACATTGTATTACTTTTCTTCTTCTCTTTTTTTTTACAGTACTTTCTCTTTTTTTATTTTTTAAAAAAATTATCTTTATCAATTTAATTTTTTTAATATTGATCTGATTAAAAATTTTGCTTTTTAATTCTTTTCCTTTAAAATACTATGGATTATTACGGTGTTTTCTCACATGGTTTTTCTATTTTAGTTTTTTTATTTTAAAAAATTATATTTGTTGATTTTATTTTTTTAATATTGAGCTAATTGAGAATTTAGTTTTGTAATTTTTTTTCTTTAAAACATTATAGATTGCTACAATGTTCTCAACACAGTTTTTTTATGATTTTTTCCAAAATTATTTTTTTTATTTTATTTTTTAATATTGAGCTGGTTAAGAATTACCGTTACAATATGTGAAGAAAGTATTGTACCTTTCCTCGCAAATTACTATGAATTGCTACAATGTTTTTTTCCCTCCTGAGTTTTTTTTATGTTTTTTTTCTAAAATTATTTTTTTAATATTGAGTTGGTTAAAAATTACAATTATTAGTAAATACAAGTAAGGCTAAAACATGTGAGGAAAACATTGTACCTTTCCTCACAAAATACTATAGATTGATACAGTTTTTCCTCATAAGGTTTTTTTTCAGTTTTTTTTGTTTTCTTTTTTGTAATATTTTTTTTTCAAAATTATCTTTGTCGATTTTATTTTTTTAATATTGAGCTGGTTAGAATTTAACTTTGTAATAAAGCTTAATCATGCTCGAAAAGCACTGTAACTTTCCTCATAAAACATTATGGATTGTTACAGTGTCTCTCCACATGGTTTTTTTTTCTTATGATTTTTTCAAAATTATCTTTGTCATTTTTTTTTTAATATTAAGCTGGTTGAAAATTACAATTACAAGTAATTACAAAAAAGGTTAAATCATGTGGGGAAGCACTGTAGCTTTCATCACAAAACACTGTGAATGGCTACAGTGTTTCCAACATGGTTTTTTTCTCCTATTTTTTTGTGCTTTTTTTTGTTATTTTTTTAATTGTCTCTGTTGATTTTATTTTTTTAATATTGAGCTGATTGAGAATTTAGCTTTGTAGTTTTTTTCTTTAAACACTGTGAATTGCTGCAGTGTTTTCCCACATGATTTTTTTTATGATTTTTTCCAAAATTATCTTTATCGATTTTTTTTTAATATTGAGTTGATAAAGAATTATAATTACAATAAAACTAAATCAAATGGGGAAAACATTGTAGTTTTCCTCACAAAACACTGTGGATTGCTACAATATTTCTCTAAATGGTTTTTTTTATGATTTTTTCTAAAATTATCTTTGTCGATTTTATTGGCGAAAGCACTGTAGTTTTCTTCACAAAACATTGTCAATTGCTACTATGTTTTTCCTCATGGGTTTTTTTTCCTTCCAAAATTATCTTTTTTTATTTTTTTTAATATTAAGTTAGTAGAAAATTTAACTTTTTAATTTTTTTTGTTTTTTTATTAACAGAAAAGCTAAATCATGTGGGAAAATATTGTATCTTTCCTCACAAAATACTGTGGATTGCTATAAATTATTTTGTTCAGCCTCTAATTTTTTTTATCACCGACACAACTTTTTTTTCCATCATGAAATATTGGCTCCATCATACGTTTAGTTTTTATTATTTATTTAGCGCTGGTTTACAATTATAACACTATTAAGTATATTTTTTTTATAAGTCCGCGGTAGCGCGCGGTCATGCCATCTCTTTTAGTATATATTTTGAGACAAAAAAAAAAGAGCAAATAAATTATTTGAGGGTAAAACTTAACCTTTAAAACTACCGACTTTGGATGTAATCATTATTTCCCTTCCCTGATACTTTTCTTAAGAAAAAAATTAACAAAATAAATTTAAATTTTACCATAATAAATTGTAACCCGTATTAACTTGTTACCATACATGACCTTGATGTTAATTGAAAAGGTAACTTATTGATTAAGTTTATGATCACAGCAGGCGAAAGATAATTTATTTATTTATTAATTTATGATTTTTAAAATTATAGGAGATAATTTAATGGGAAAATTAACCCTTTTTCATAGCATGTATAAGGGGTTGCGACAATCATTTTCTTGGGTTAGGATATTTCTGGTGATGGGAGGGAGAATAAGAAATTTTTTTTTCTTATTAGTAAAAAAGAGATGAAGTTATTTTAACTAGTTTCAGAGTCTGAATAAAAAACCTAATTGTGTATAAAGAAAACGTATCACCCTAATACATCTTACTTAAGGTAAGCTGTATTGTTTGTTTATCTGATATAAACTAAAATATTATTATGTTTTCTAACCATTAGTTTATTTAAGGTTTAAGAAAAGTTTTCATCAATAAGGAGATCCTTATCTTATCATGTTAAAACCTAACTATTCTAGAGTCAAAATATATTTTTGTATTTTTTTCTTTTTTAATACCAGGAATATGTTTTATATATAAGTTTGTAATCCTTGATATGCAGACAAATAAAATAATTTTTTTTGATATTTTTGAAATATAGATCAAGTTCTCATGTCTTTAATAAACTGATTACTAAATTCAGAAAATGCATGAAAAAAATAAAACCATTATTTTTGTAATTTTTTTAATATACTAAAATATCTAAATATAATTTATTTTTTAGAGACTGGGTTATATGCAACTTAAAATAAAATTGTATTTTTGAAAGAAAGAATATTTTTTGTTTTTATAGAAGGACCCTAATTTATTTAATAGCAACAAGGTGTCTCCCGTGAAAGTCACAATTCCAACTATTAAATATGAAAAGGTAAAAAAAAGATGAGCAACTCAAAATTAATTGCAAATAATCTTTCAAAACTTTAAAAATTTATTAAAAATTAGACTAAGAATTTTTTTGGCAAAACACTACAAAAAGCAAAAATACTTGAAAATTTCTTTGAGACGTATTTGCCAAGCAAACCTTGAAACCCAAAAATTGTATTTTTCTTTGACAAATTTGTGTCAAGCCAAACATGGTCTTAAGCTCGGTCTTAAGCTCCTTGTAGGCTCAACCCAAACCCCACGGACAGGGTTCTTTAACACAAGCTTGGTCCAAATAGGCTACAAGAGCAAATGGCCCAACCTTCCCTTTTCTTTTAAAGAACAAAAACCCAAATCCATAAACAAAGAAACAAGAAAGCCCTTCATTTTAAAGATCAACCTCTGTTATATTATTTCTTTACCAAACGAAAAGCATTAAGCTATTATATGCAAATAAACTACCTGTGCTGGTAGTGGTATGCACCTTTTGCAGCAACTTCAACAAAACAAAAAAAGGATATACCTCACTACACCGGTTTTGGGTGAGTTCTACGCTGCTGCTGCTGCTGGAGCTGCTGGCGTGATTGAGGAGAACAACCTCTGCTGGCAGTGGAGTTGTTGAGAGAGATCTCATGGTCACGGCCTGAGGAGCACAACCTCTGCTAGCGAGACTGATGAGAGGTAGCTAG